>Ga0256840_1002428_pt1 | contig 16383 bp, 15 predicted proteins | sample 355202metaG_FD_185969 | JGI IMG/M metagenome (GOLD analysis project Ga0256840, IMG submission 185969) | Hydrothermal vent microbial communities from Mid Atlantic Ridge, Atlantic Ocean - 355-202 | ecosystem: Environmental > Aquatic > Marine > Hydrothermal vents | place: Atlantic Ocean: Mid... | reverse complement strand
GGTGTTCAGGATGTTCATATTATTGAAAACGAAAATAAGTATACGGTAAATCCGGATGTTGCGTTGGGAGCATCAAAATGGCTTTCTTTATACAAGTATAATTCTGAAAAGAATAATACCCTGCAAACAATAAAAATTCTTAGAAACAAAGGATACCGGATAATTGCCACAACACCGCATGTAAACGACGTAAATCTTGAAAATTTTGATATAACAAAAGGAAAGTTTGCTTTGATGTTTGGTTCTGAGCTTCCTGGTTTAAGCGATATTGCTCTTGAAAATGCCGATGCTTTTCTGAAAATTCCTATGTTCGGATTTACCGAAAGTTTTAATATTTCCGTATCGACAGCAATTGTTTTGCATCATTTAACATTAAAATTCAGACAATCAGACATTGACTTTAAAATAAATGATAACGAGCAAAGAGACATAATTTTAGAGTGGCTTAAAAGGAGTATAAAAAAATCTGATACGATTATAAGCGAATTCATTAAAAATAAATAAGAGCGATGTTGACAAACAGACAACTTTTTTTCAGGCACGTAGGGCAAACCTCTTGTGCACCCGTAGGATTAGAGATAGTGAAAGCCGAAGGAATTTATATGTATGACGATGAGGGCAGAAAATATATTGATTTGGTTTCGGGAGTTTCCGTAAGTAATGTCGGACACAGGCATCCTAAGGTAGTTGAAGCCGTTAAAAATCAGCTTGATAAATATATGCATCTTATGGTTTACGGCGAATATATACAAAGTCCGCAGGTTAAATTTGCAAAATTGCTTTCGGATAATCTTCCGGATAAACTTAACTCTGTTTACTTTGTAAATTCAGGCAGCGAAGCAATTGAAGGAGCGATGAAACTTGCAAAAAGATATACCGGAAGGTATGAGATAATTGCTTTTAAAAATGCTTACCACGGTAGCACGCACGGTGCTTTGAGCTTGATGAACAATGAAAATCTTACTCAGGCATTCAGACCGTTGATTCCGGCAATAAAATTTCTTGATTTTAATGATGTTTCACAATTAAGCCGGATAAGCGAAAAAACGGCAGGAGTTGTGATTGAGGCAATACAAGCTGAAGGCGGAATATTACCGGCAGATAATGTTTTTATGAAGCAGTTAAGAAAACGATGCCGTGAAACAGGAACTTTATTGATAATTGATGAAATACAGACAGGTTTTGGGCGAACAGGAAAGCTTTTTGCCTTTGAGCATTACAATATTGTGCCTGATATTATTGCAATTGCTAAAGGAATGGGAGGCGGAATGCCTACAGGGGCTTTTGTTTCCGACAAGGAAATAATGAATACTTTGACTTTTAATCCGATGCTCGGACATATAACTACTTTCGGAGGTCATCCTGTTTCGGCAGCGGGAGCTTTGGCAAATTTAGAGATTATTACCGAAGAAAATCTGGCGGAAAAAGCAAACAGAAAAGGACAAATATACATTGATATTTTAACGAAACATCCGAAAGTAAAGTCTGTAAGAGGGAAAGGTTTATTTTTGGCTTTTGAGCTTGAAGGGCAGGGCAGTGTTGAAAAAGTTATTAGCAAAGGTGTTGAAATCGGGTTTATAAGTGATGCTTTTTTGTTTGACAACAAGCGTTTCAGAATTGCACCTCCTCTTACAATTACCGATGAGGAAATTTTATTGTCAGCTGAATTAGTAATAAAAGCTCTTGATACAATATAAAAAGCTGCCGAAAACTTGTATCGGCAGCTTGTAACGTTTTCCGGAAACTTGATTTTACCAAGCTCCGCATCTTCCGTAACCTCTTCCTCCGCCGTAACCTGCTCCGAAACCTCGACCTCTGCACTTTCCGTAACCTGCTCCGTAACCTCGTCCGCCTCTGTTGTTGTCAAAATAAACTCGTTGGTCTGCGGTTAAAATCTTTCTTACATTTTGAAAATGTTGCTCTCTGTCTTTTTGCATATCCGTTCTTATTTTGCTCATTTCGTCAATAGTTCTGTTTACGGCTTTCATGTCAACATTTTCGGAAGTTCTCAGAGTTTGCAGTTTAACTCTTTTTTCTGCAAGTCGGTTTCTGTAATTTTGCATTTTTTTTAAATGCGCCGTTCTTAAGCTTGTAATTTCATTTTTTTGGTCTGCCGTAAGGTCGGGTATGTTGTTACAATAGTATCCGGGACCGTATCCTTGTCCGTTTCCCCACCCGTAACCTCTTTGAGCGTTAGCATTACCGCTTGGTATTAATACGATTGCAAGCACTAAAATTCCTAATGTTTTTAAACCTAATCGTTTCATTTTTCTTTAATTTTAAATGTTAGATAATTATATTAGTTTGATTTACGTAAATTCATATTTTGAAAATTTTGCGGATGCTTTTTAGGCATTTTTATTTCAGCATTTTTATTCATCATCGAATTAAAAATTTGATATAATTTTTCTTTTTGGTCATCGTTGCAGACATTTTTCATATCAAGATAATATTCAAATGTTAAATGTTTAAGTTCCGTATGCAGATTTCCTATTTCTTTTGCAAGTTTATGCAGATATACCGTATCTGAGTTTTCTTTTTTCAGTTCTGTAAGCATATCATTTCTCAGTATTTGCATTTTTTGAGTTATATTATTTGCTTTATAGTGAAAATTTCGTCTGAAAGTTCGGAATTGTTGGTGTTGTTCATTACTAAGATTTAACTCCTCTCTGAAAAACCTGCCTAAGCGGGTGTCCGGAACATCAATTTTATTTGTTGTTTCTTCATTACAGTCTGTCGCTTGCTGAAAATAGTTATGGTATATAATTGTTCCTACAGTTGAAATATTTGTAACGGCAAGTATTATAATTACCCAAATAAGTATTTTGTTATTTGATTTCATAATCAGTTATTTAATAAAAAAGCTTCTATTTTTTCCTGTTCAAAGTCGTTTAAATAAAATTCGGTTGTTTGTGATATGACATTTTGATTATTCTGTTTTGTTTCATACATACTTCCCAATTTTATTCCTCCCGCTACTCCGAGAATTAACAAAAAAGATAAAAAAACAGGTTGTAAAACACGATTTAAACTAAAATTATAAAATTTTTCCCTGCTTTTGCGTCTTTCCAATTCTTGTTTTATCCTTGTGTATAAAAACGGATTCGGTTCCGGAGTTTTTCTTTCTCCGATTAATTTTAATGTTGTTTTCAATTCATAATACAAAGCGGAACATTTTTTACAACTTTTTAAATGAGCTTGTATTTCTTCGTGCTCGCTTTTACTTGTTTCATTATCTATGTAAAATATTAACTTTTTATTTACGCTTTTGCAGTTCATTTTTATTTCTTTTACAGGTTTGACACAAAACTTTACTGAAACTTTTGCTTTTTTTCGCATAATTTCAGAACTTTTTTTTGCACGTTAATTTTTGCCCTGTGTATAAGTCCTTCTACGGAAGATACGGAAAGATTCATTACCTCAGCTATTTGTTTGTAAGATAAATTTTCGTATTTATTTAATACAAAGGCTGTTTTTTGTCTTTGTGAGAGAGAGTCTATTGCTGTTTGCAGATTTTTTCTTCTTTTATTATCTGTTTCCGAACCGTAGGAGTCATAATCCGAATCGTCGGCAATTTGAAGCTCATCATTTTTATCATTACCAAAAAATGACTCAATGCTTCTGAAAATATTTCTTTTTTTATTATCCCTTATATAATTCAGCGATTTATTTACGGCAATTCTGTAAAGCCAGGTAGATATTTTTGAGTTTTCGTTAAATTTATCGGCAGAAAGAAAAACACTTATAAAAACTTCTTGTGTAACATCTTCTGCATCGGTCTTATCATTCAGAAAGCTGTAACAAGTGTTTAAAACAAGTTTTTGATATTTGTTTATAAACTCTTTAAAGGCATCTTCATTGCCCGATTTTATATTTCTGATAAGGTCTTTTTCGTTCATTCGAAAAAAGTTTCTTGCTAAATATAATGTTAAGACACAACACAAGCAAAAAACTTTCGGAATTAATAAGTTTTTTTAAAATATATTATCAAAATACTGAAATACTTGAGCAAATGTTACGGCAGCAGTTTTTATTTTTGGTTTTTAATTACCGGCAGAAATTGCATTAGAGCACTTTTCCGTAAATATCAAAATCCTCGCAGGAGGTTATTTTAGTTTTGCGGATTTCTCCGATTTTAACTTGTTTGTTTTTTGTTATAAGCACTTCATTATCAACTTCGGGCGAATCAAATTCCGTTCTTCCGATATAGTAATCTTCGGTTTCTTTATCAATTATTACATTAAATATTTTTCCGACTTTTTCTTGATTTATTTCATACGAAATTTGTTGCTGAATTTCCATAATCTCATCTGCACGGGCTTGTTTTACCGCTTCCGGAACGTCGTCTTTGTAATTATCTCCGCCGTAAGTATTTTCTTCTTCCGAATAGGTAAAAACGCCGAGACGGTCAAAACGCATTTCTTTAACAAATGCTTTCAATTCTTCAAAATCTTTTTCGGTTTCGCCCGGATGCCCCACAAGCAAAGTTGTTCGAATAGCAATATCCGGAACTTCTTTTCTTATTGTATTTATTAAGCTGATTGTCAGTTTTTTATCATGTCTTCGTTTCATCTTTGCTAAAACATTATCGCTGATGTGCTGAAACGGAATATCCAGATATTTTGCAACATTTTGTTTCTCTCGCATAACTTTTAAAATGTCATAGGGAAAATTTGCGGGATAGGCATAGTGCAAGCGAATAATTTCAATTCCTTCAATTTCCGAGAGTTTTTCGACAAGTTCCGGGAGTTTTTGTTTTTTGTAAATGTCAATTCCGTAATAAGACAAATCTTGTGCAATTAAAATTAATTCTTTAACACCTTTTTCGGCAAGGTTTTTTGCCTGGCTCAAAAGCAATTCAACAGGAACGGAGATGTGTTTCCCTCTGATGAGCGGAATGGCACAAAAAGCACAAGTTCGGTTGCAACCTTCTGAAATTTTAAGGTATGCAAAATGACTTGGTGTTGAAATAACTCTTTCTCCGAGCAGTTCTTTTTTGTAATCAATTTTAAGTTGTTCGACAATTTTCTGCATATCGTTTACACCGAAAAATCGGTCGACTTCGCTCATGTCTTTCTCTAATTCTTTTTTATATCTTTCTGATAAGCAGCCTATAACGTATAGATTTTCAATTTTTCCTTCAACCTTTGCTTGTGCAAACTCGAGGATTGTATTTACGGACTCTTCTTTTGCATCGTTTATGAAACCGCAGGTGTTTATTATTACCGTATCGGCATCAAAGTTAAATTCATCAAAAGTAAACTCAATATTATTATCGTTGATTTGAGTGGCTATGTTTTCGCTGTCAACAAGGTTTTTTGAGCAACCGAGTGTTATTATATTTATTTTGGGCATTTGTTTTTTTTGGAACTGCAAAGTTAAGAGTTTTATTGATATTTTATAACTTTTGGTGTATTTCAATTCTTTCGTAAAATGCCGAATTCTAAACAGAACAAAGTTGCAAATACAGGTTTCATAACATTCATATCTGCATTTAAATCAATACCTATTGCAAAAAACCTAAACGGAATAAATCGGAAGCCTACTCGCAATGGGATATTGATATTAACATAGTTTATTTTTTCATAATATTTTGTAGAGAAAAGGAAATCATTTGTTACTTTTAAAAACTCACCTCTTGTCTCTCCCCAAATAGCACCTATACCACCCTGATACTGCAAACGAATATTTTTAAAATCATTGTATTTGCCAAATGTCAAATTTCCGTAATTATAATTTTCATCAGGACTTACAGAGAAATTAAATTCTTCTTCGTAGTAGTATGATACTGAAAGAACATATTGACTTTTGAAATAATTAATTTTAACTCCGAGAAAAATAGGTATAAGGTCTTTTGAAACAAAATCATATCCATATTTCGGGCTAATCGAAAATCCTGTAAATTTTTCTTGTTTTGTTACTGTTTGTGAAGAAGAAAAATTTGAAATTATTATCAATAGCATTATAATAATATTTTTTTTTCATAATATCTCGGTTTTTACTTTTTTTCTTTAATGTTTATTTAGGGAGTTTCGGGAAGTGTCAACTTTCTTATAATGAGCTTATTATAATGATTAAAAAATTAATGTCACCCCGTTTTGCATAAAGTATCGCTTATTTCGGGGTAATTATTTTTTGTTTTTACTTTTGTCTTGACACAAAAGTAACAAAAAGTCAAGACTGACAAGAATTTTTGTAAATTTTTACAAAACACTTCACTAAACAAAATTAAAGTTTCGGTGTTTATTTATATAAATTTTAGTATATTGTAATTCGCTGTTTTATAGAAAAATGAAAGCCGAAATCAATTTTGTTTTTAACGTTTCGTATTTTGAAAATTTATCAAAAATTCTTGTAGGTCTCTTCGGCAGTTTGTAAAATTCTTTATTTCCTGAAAGTCCCTAATTAAACAAAGAATCTACAAATCTATCTTTATTAAAAATTTGCAAATCTTCTTTTTGTTCACCCACGCCGATGTATTTTACGGGAATTTTAAACTGATCGGAGATACCTATAACCACACCGCCTTTTGCAGTTCCGTCTAACTTGGTAACGGCAAGAGCGTTTACTTCTGTTGCTTTTGTAAATTGTTTTGCTTGCTCAAAGGCATTTTGCCCTGTAGAGCCGTCAAGAACAAGCAAAATTTCGTGCGGTGCATCCGGAATTATTTTTTGCATCACACGCTTTACTTTTGTAAGTTCATTCATTAAACTTATTTTATTATGTAACCTGCCTGCCGTATCAATTATGACAATATCAATATTATTTGCTTTTGCGGAATTAAGCGTATCAAAAGCAACGGAAGCCGGGTCGGCACCTGTTTTTTGTTTAATTATCGGGACATCAATGCGTTTAGCCCAAATTTCTAATTGTTCAACGGCAGCGGCACGAAAAGTATCGGCAGCACCGAGAATTACTTTTTTTCCTTCATTTTTAAATTTCCAGGCTAATTTTCCGATTGTTGTTGTTTTTCCGACACCGTTAACACCTACAACCATAATCACATACGGATTTTTGCTTTTTGCTTCCCAATTATACTCACCTGTATTTACTTCATTTTCAGATAACAAAGCGGAAATTTCTTCTTTTAAAAGTTTGTTAAGTTCCTGCAGTCCGAAAAATTTATCTTTTGCTGCTCGATTTTCAAGTCGCTCTATAATTTTAACGGTTGTGTCAACTCCTACATCGGAACTTATTAAAATTTCTTCTAAATTATCAAGGAAATCATCGTTAATTTTTGATTTTCCGGCAACGGCACGTGACAGCTTTTTAAATATACTTTCTTTTGTTTTTTCAAGTCCGCTTTGCAGATTATTTTTTTCGGATTTTTTTTTGAATAATGCCATATTCGGGGAAGTTGAGTTTGTGCGTAAATATATAAAAAATGCTTTTCTCCCCAAAAGGAAAAAAGCAATAATTTTTTAATAAACAGTATCGAATTTAACGACAGTTATTTTTTTGCAAAAAAATCTTTAACTTTATCGTTATGAACCATCTCTTCTTTAAAAGTATAGGCTCCTGTTTTCGGAGATTTTACCATTTTTATAACTTTGGTATAAACTTTACCTTCTCCTTTTTGAAGTGTTGCAACAACTTTCTTTGCCATAGCTCAATTATTTAATTTCTTTATGAATAGTATATTTTCTAAGGATGGGATTGTATTTTTTCAGCTCCATCCTGCCCGTTGTATTTTTTCTGTTTTTTGTGGTAATATATCTTGACGTTCCGGGCATACCGCTGTTTTTATGCTCGGTGCATTCTAATATTACTTGTATTCTGTCGCCTTTTTTCTTTGCCATTTTATCGTAATTTTAGCCGTTAGTATTTTGTAATGTATCCTTTTTCCGCAGCATCTTTTAATGCTTTGCTTAATCCTTTTTTATTTATTATCTTCATCCCTTTTGCTGAAACTTTTAAAGATATCCAGCGGTCTTCTTCTTCCAGATAGTATTTTTTTACGAACAGATTAGGTTTAAATGTTCTTTTAGTTTTTTTATGTGAATGTGATACATTGTTTCCTGAAATCACTCTCTTCCCTGTTATTTGACAAACTCTTGACATTTTATTTTGTATTTGAATGAAAAACCTTTTTTATTTCGGACTGCAAAGAAAATGATTTTATTCGTAATATTCAAAAAAATAATATAATAAATTTTTACAAATACAGAAAATCATAATAATATTTAGATTTTGCACTCTTAAATTTATCTTATTTTAGTTTTATATGCTATCTTTTTATATTTTTGTTTAAAATTATATGTGAGTATTATGCAAAAGTTTGCTTTCAGTAAATTAAAGACGAGTTTATATATTTTTATATCTGTTATTTTAATCGGAACGGTTATTCTGTTGTTTTATTTTCTGAGAAATGCTGAAAAACAAATTGAAATATCAAGTTTCGGAGAAAAGTTAGGAATATTATATTCAGAATCGGGAATGCTGAAGCTGTCGCTAAAAGATTTTACGGAGAATGAACACGGTAACGACTTTTATACGCATAAAAAAGATACATACACAGATAATGTGTATTTTTATTTGGCAAAGTGTAAAAAAAGAACAAATGAATTGCTTGCCGAATCTTCTGATTTTTCTTTTGAAGTAACGAGTTTGCTGAATGAAAATATTAGCTTGATTAATGATTTTGAGGATTATTTTAAAATTCTGGTTGAAAATACAGTTAAAACAGGAAATGAGAGCTACGGTTATACTGAACATATTATTAAGACAGAAGAAAAAATTAATAAAATTTCAGATGAATATTCTTCAATATCCGAAAGATTTGAGAGGCTTAAATCTTTGAAAACAGATTTGTTATATAAGGGTGATGCTGAAAGCGAAGAGGAATTTATTAAAAATAAGAATGATTTTTTAAGATTCATAAGACAAAACAAAAATATATTCGGTGATGTCGCAGAAAAACAGATTGTAATTGATAATTCTGCAGATTGGATTAATACGGTTTTATCTGTTCATGAATTGCAAAAGCATAACGGAAATAAGTTTTATCCCGGATTAAAGAATGATTTGATTGAGATAACGGAAGTTGTTCAAAAGAATGTTAATGATGCGAATACAGTTATTAGTTCTTACGGTAAAGAGAAATTTGAAGATTTCAGATTGCTTTTTGTCATATTACTTTCCGGCTTTGCTTTATTGTTGACTTTTATAGTTGTTTCGGCGTACATACTTTTTAAAAAAGAATTACTGAACCTGAAAAAAAATATCGAGAAGTTAAATGTGTTTGATAAAGCTGAGACAGCAGATGAGATTGAAGATCTTTTCGTAATGACAAAAAAACTAAGAAAAGATTATAAAATAAAAACTGACTTTGTAACAGAGATTAAGCACGGGAAAGGCGATGAAGTATCTCCTGATTTTAAAGAAAAAGACAAACTCGGAAATGCTTTAATTGAGTTGAAGCAACAGTTAAAAAAGAGAGAAAGAGAGGTAATGCAAAAAGATAAAGAAAGAAATGTTGCCGATAAATACAGAGATGCAACTTTAAGGTTCGGAAAAATTATAAGACAGAATTTCGGAGATGTTGAAGCGTTAACATTTAATTTGCTTACGGAACTTGTAAGATTTCTGGGTGCTGAAATAGGCGGAATTTATATAATTGACGGGAATACCGATGTTTTGAAACTTAAAACCTCATATGCCTATAACGAGAAGAAAATTATAAAAAAAGACATTAAAATCGGTGAAGGGCTGGTAGGCACCTGTGCTGCCGACAAGTCCTTGATTTATATTGACAGAATTGATGATGATTATATAAAAATAGTATCGGGTTTCGGACATACAAAGCCGAAAACTTTATTGCTGACACCTGTTTTTGCCGAAAATAAAATTTACGGTGTTATAGAGTTAGCCTCTTTAGGAGTTTTTACGGAAGATGATATTAAATTTACCGAAACAATATCGGAAGATTTAGCCTATACTTTATCCTATTTACTTAAAAAAACTAATTAAAAAGATTGTCAACCCAGTTTTTCCCTTTTTCTTGAATAAAGTTGTTATCTGAATTTTCAGATTCTGACAATTCCTCATTTCCGTAAATAAGATTATGAAACTCTTTCATCACCGTTAAAATTCGAGGACCCCATATTTGTTCAAAATTTGTTTTACAGTCAAAAATTGCGTTAAGAATAACATCTTCATTTGCAATGCTGTATAATTTTGTAAAATCTTTTAAATCTTGGTATGTATCTGTCAGGCATTCCGACATACTTACTTCAATCGGAGTTTCCGGATTTGCAGGCTCTCTTATTTCTGCGTAAATTTCAAATTGCCCGAGTTTTTTACTTATTTCCGAATCTATATAATGCCAGTCTGCTTCAGTAATAAAAGTTTCTGAAGGTAAAGGGTCTCTTATTTCAGGTTTCGGCAATTTCAGTGCCTTAAGGTGAAGCAAAGAACTTATTTTATATGTTGTTTCAACAAATTCTTTCAAAGAAAAACTGTTTAAATTTTCAAGCACTTTGCAGTATTCGTTAGCTATTGTAACAAATTCAATGGTTTCTGCCGAATAAATAATGCTGTCTGAAAGACTGTTTTGTTCGTCCATTTTATATAATTTCTTTAAAATATCAAGTTGTAAAATATTTGTATTATACCTGCAACTTACCTCTTTCCGCTTCGCTTTACATTCTTTTTGTTGCGTTTACGTTTTTTTGACGGGCTTCCTGAATTTACCTTTATGTTTTTCTCTTTTTTTTCATGAAACGCACCGCCTGATTGCGGAATTTTAGTCTTTAAGTAATTTTTATCATAAAGAACATCTTTCTCCTCTTCTGTTAAAACAGTTGATATTTTCAAATCTTCGGGCAAAGGTTCAATCCTTATATTTTTTTTCATTAAATGTTCAATCTGCACTTGCAAATCCTCTTCTTTTTCAGCAATAAAACTAATTGCTTTCCCGGGTTTGTCTGCTCGCCCGGTTCGTCCTGTTCTGTGTATATAGTCGCCCGGTATTTCAGGCAGGCTAAAATTTATTACGTGCGAAACATCACTTATATCCAGTCCTCTGGCAACAATATCCGTTGCAATAAGTATTCTTGTTTTACTGTCATGAAAACTTTTTAATGTTCTTATTCTGTAATTCTGAGATTTGTTGGAATGCAGAACAGCTGCTTCTTCTTTAAATTCCGGAAGAAGTTTTTCGTATAATCTGTCAGCATTTTTTTTCCCGGAAACAAAAATCAAAACTTTTTCTAAGTTACTGTCTCTAAGAAGCAGATTAAGTAAATTTATTTTTGTATTATAGTTGGGAATATGATATGCCGTTTGGATAATTTTGTCAATAGGAGTTCCGTGCGGTGCAATTTCTATTTTTACGGGAGAAATAAAAAAATCATTTATGAAATTTTCAACATCTTCCGTAAGGGTTGCCGAAAACATTAAATTCTGTCTTTTTTTCGGAAGAATTTCCAGAATACTTATCAATTGCGGACGAAATCCGAGATTCAGCATCTCATCAACTTCATCGATAATAACCTTTTGAATATTTTTAAGACGTAATAAACCCGTCATAGTTAAGTCATATAAACGTCCCGGTGTTGCAACCAAAATATCTAAGCCTGCATACACGACTTTCTTTTGTGTGTTAATGTTTGTGCCGCCGTAAATTCCGGTATAACGGACATTCATATATTTTGTCAACTTGTCAAGTTCATTTGTTACTTGCAATACAAGTTCACGGGTCGGTACCAAAATAAGAATACGCGGGTGTCTTTGTTCAGAATATTTTAATTGTCGAAGAACGGGCAGCAAATATGCAAAGGTTTTTCCCGTTCCGGTTTGAGCTACGCTCACTACGTCTTTTCCGGACATAATTACAGAGAACGTTTTTTCCTGTACCGGTGTAGGGTTTATAAATCCCAAATCCTCAATTGCATTAAGCAGGGGCTTGTTTAAATTTAATTCATCGAAAGTCATCAGAAGTTAAAAATTTCCGCAAAGATAGGATATTAGTTTAAAACACGTAAATAAATAAAAAAGCGATATCTAAGATACCGCTTTAAATGTTTTCACAACGGAATAATCCTTATTGTGAATTGCTTCATTTTGTACTCGCAAAGTTAATAAAAAAATTCAAAACTCAAATATCTTTTTGTAATTTTATGGTTTTAAGAATTTTACTTTGTAATTATGAAAAAAATATTAGGATTAGATTTAGGAACAACTTCAATAGGATGGGCTTATGTAAATGAAGCGGATAATGAAAGTGAGAAATCTTCAATAATAAAACTCGGAGTTAGAGTTATTCCTCTTACAACAGATGAAGAAACAGATTTTCAGAAGGGGAAAGCAATTTCAATAAATGCTGACAGAACTTTAAAGCGAGGAGCAAGACGAAATCTTAACCGTTATCAGTTAAGGCGTGATACTTTAATTGAGGTTCTAAAAAAAAAGAATATCATAAATGATGTAAATGTTTTAACAGAAAACGGAAAAAACACAACACATACATTATGGCAGTTAAGAGCAAAAGCCGCAAAAGAAAAAATAAGCAAAGACGATTTTGCAAAAGTTCTTTTAATGATTAATAAAAAAAGAGGTTATAAAAGTAGCAGAAAAGCAAAATCAGAAGAAGAAGGAACCGTAATTGACGGAATGGAGGTTGCAAAATATTTATATGAAAATAATTTAACTCCGGGACAATATGTCTATGAACTTTTAAAAAATGACAAAAAATATATTCCTGACTTTTACAGGTCTGATTTGCAGAATGAATTTAATAAGATTTGGAATTTTCAAAAACGATATTATCCTGAAATTTTATCAGATGAACTTAAAGAAAATTTAAAAGATAAAAACAAAGGGCAAACTTGGAAGATTTGTGAAAAACCGTTTAATATTAAAGGTGTAAAGTTGCAAGGGAAACCGAAAGAACAGAAGATGGAAAAATACAAACTAAGAACAAAAGCTTTATTAGAGCAACTTGATTTAGAATATTTAGCAATTGTTTTCCAAGAGATTAATAATCAAATAAATAATTCAAGCGGATATCTCGGAGCAATAAGCGACAGGAGTAAAGAGTTGTATTTCGGAAAACTAACTATTGGGGAATATTTGTATAATCAGTTAAAAGAAAATAAGCATACAAGATTAAAAAATCAAGTTTTTTATCGTCAGGATTATCTTGATGAATTTGAGCGAATTTGGGAGATACAAAAAGAATTTTATTCGGAATTAACAGATAATTTAAAGTCTGAAGTTCGAGATGTTATAATTTTTTATCAAAGAAGATTGAAATCACAAAAACACTTAATCAGTTTTTGTGAGTTTGAAAAAAGACATAGAGTGATACCTAAATCTTCGCCGTTATTTCAAGAATTCAGAATTTGGCAAAACTTGAATAATTTGATTATTACAGATAAAAAAACAAATGAAAAATATGAACTTGATATAGAATTAAAAAAAGAATTATTTAAAGAACTAAATATTAAAAGAGAATTAAAAGCCGTTGATGTTTTAAAAATTATCGGAAAAAAGTCGAAAGATTTTGAATTAAACTTTGGAATAATTCAAGGTAATCGTACAAATGCAGAATTATATAAAGTATATCAAAAAATATTAGAATTTGAAGGAGAGGACTATGATTTTAGAAAAATGAAATCAGATAAAATTAATGATATAGTGAGTACTAAATTTCTTGAAATAGGAATAAATACTGATATTTTATCTTTTGATGCTGAAAAAAAAGGAAACGATTTTGATAAACAGGCATTTATGCAACTTTGGCATATGCTGTATTCATTTGAAGGAGACAATTCTGTTTCAGGAAATGAAAAATTGATTAAAAAACTAAATCAAAAATTTGGTTTTAAAAAAGAATATGCAAAACTAATTGCAAGCATATCTTTACAGGCTGATTACGGAAATCTTTCGAGTAAAGCTATTCGTAAAATATTACCTTATCTAAGGGAAGGCAACAAATATGATGTTGCTTGTGCTTTTGCCGGATATAATCATTCCTCATCTCAAACAAAAGAACAAAATGAAAGTCGTGAATTGAAAAAACTTATGGAACTTTTGCCAAAAAATTCACTACGTAATCCGGTTGTAGAAAAAATATTAAATCAACTTGTAAACCTTGTAAATGCAATTATTGAAGATGAAGATTTAGGCAAACCCGATGAAATAAGAATAGAACTTGCCCGTGAACTCAAAAAAAGTGCAAAGGAAAGAGCAGAAATGACTTCAAATATCAATAAGGCAACAGCAAGGCATGAAAAAATAAGGAAACTATTACAAACAGAGTTTGGTATAAGCAAAGTTACAAGAAATGATATTATAAAATACAAACTTTGGGAAGAGTTAGAAAAAAACGGATATAAAACTCTATATACAAATACTTATATTCCTAAACATGAATTGTTTTCTAAGAAGTTTGATATTGAGCATATTATTCCGAAAACAAAACTGTTTGATGACAGTTTTTCGAATAAAACATTGTCTGTTAGGCAGGTAAATATTAAGAAAAGTAATGATACTGCTTATGATTTTATTAAAAATAAATATAGCAGTGATGAATTTGAAAATTATATTGCTCGCATAAAAATGATGTATAAAGAAAAAGCAATAAGTCGGGCAAAGTATAATAAACTTATGATGAAAAATACGGAAATTCCTGACGAATTTATTGACAGAGATTTAAGAAATTCACAATACATTGCAAAAAAAGCAAAACAAATGCTTGAAGAAGTTGTAAGAACTGTCAATACAACAACCGGAAAAATTACCGACAGGTTAAGGCGAGATTGGCAACTCGTAAATGTTATGAAAGAACTAAATCTTCCTAAATATGAAAAATTAGGGTTAGTTGAATTTATTGAAGGCAAAAACGGACAGCCGGAAAAAAGAATAAAAGGATGGACAAAGAGAAATGACCACAGACATCATGCAATGGATGCTCTTACAGTTGCTTTTACTTCTTACAGTCATGTTCAGTATTTAAATAATATGAGTGCCAGAAATAATGAAGCACATAAAAAATACCACACAGTTTACGGAATAGAAAAAAAATATTTATACAGAGATAAAAATAACAAACTTCTTTTTAAATCTCCGATGCCTATAGATGAATTCAGAAGAGAAACAAAAAAACATCTTGAAAATATTTTGGTTTCTTTTAAGGCAAAAAATAAAGTTGTAACAAGGAATAAAAACAAAATAAAAATTAAAGGCAAAGATAATTATAAAATACAAGAAGTTTTAACACCGAGAGGGCAGTTGCATAAAGAAACAGTTTACGGAAAAATTCAAAGATATGAAACAAAATTTGTCAAAATAGGAACAAAATTTGATTTGGAAATGATAAATAAAGTTGCTGAAAAGAAATACAGAGAAGCTCTTTTGAAAAGATTAAACGAATTTGACGGAAATCCTCAAAAAGCATTCGGCGGGAAAAATGCACCAAGTAAAAAACCTGTTTATATATCTGAAACAGAAGTTCTTCCTGAAAAGGTCAAAACTGTTTGGAAAGAAGATATTTATACTATAAGAAAAGATATTACACCGGATTTAAAAATTGACAAAATCATAGATGTTAAGATTAAAAACATTTTAAAACATAGATTAGAAAAGTTTGATAATAATGCAAAAGAAGCATTTTCAAATCTTGAAAAAAATCCTATTTGGCTTAATAAAGATAAAGGCATAAGCATTAAACGTGTTACTATAACAGGTGTTAGTAATGCAGAAGCATTACATTATAAAAAAGACCATAAAGGACAATTTATTTTAGACAAAAACGGAGATAAAATTCCTGTTGATTTTGTAAGTACAGGAAATAATCACCATGTAGCAATTTATAAGGATGAACAAGGAAACTTACAAGAAGAAGTTGTTTCATTTTATGAAGCCGTTCACAGAGTAAACCAAAAATTACCTGTAATAATGAAAAATCATCCTGAACATCCTGATTGGGTATTTCAATTTTCTATGAAGCAAAATGAATACTTTGTTTTTCCGTCTGACAATTTTGACCCGAATGAAATTGATTTACTAAATCCTGAAAATGCAAATTTAATTAGCCCGCACTTATTTAGAATGCAAAAATTTTCAAAAGTCACATATGGAAATTCCGCAGTAAGAGATTATGTCTTTAGGCATCATATGGAAACACAAATTGTTGATAAAAAAGAGACCAAAAATGTTACGTATATCGTTGCGAAGAGTTTGTCTAAATTAAAGGGAGTTGTTAAAGTTCGAATAAATCATCTTGGGAAAATAGTAGAAGTGGGAGAATATTAAAATAAAAATCAGAAAAATGCAATTCCAAAAAGGCTACATATTTCATGTTTATAATCAAGGAAATAACAGGCAAGAAATATTTTTTGACAGAGAAAATTACATCTTTTTCCTGCGAAAAATAAAAGC
>Ga0256840_1002427_pt1 | contig 16392 bp, 17 predicted proteins | sample 355202metaG_FD_185969 | JGI IMG/M metagenome (GOLD analysis project Ga0256840, IMG submission 185969) | Hydrothermal vent microbial communities from Mid Atlantic Ridge, Atlantic Ocean - 355-202 | ecosystem: Environmental > Aquatic > Marine > Hydrothermal vents | place: Atlantic Ocean: Mid... | reverse complement strand
TCTTAGCCATACCCACTTCGTCGATGGTCAAACACACCAAGGCACAACCAAACTTCTTAGCTAACTTACAAATGGCATGAAACTTCTCTTCGCCATCTTCAAGGTTAACCGAGTTGATGATAGGCTTTCCACCTATACACTTAAGCCCCTCTTCCATCGTATGTACACGTGTGGCATCTGGCATAAGTGGTAGAGGTATTTTCTGGTTATACAGCTCCATAATGGCTTTCATATCTTTAGCACCATCACGCCCTGCAAACTCGACGTTGACGTCTAAACAGTGAGCCCCATCACGTACTTGTGCTTGTCCTACTGTGAGTGTACCCTCATAGTCCGAAGCGATGATGAGTTCTCTAAATGCCTTAGATCCCGTAGAGTTAGAACGCTCCCCTATGAGTAAAGGTGCAGGCTCTTGAAAAAGTTCCGTCGAGTTAAAAAGTGAAGCGATGCTTGGCTCTACGCTACCTGTTGGCTCTTTAGGTTTCATAGCTCCTACAGCTTTTTTAAGTGCTTGTATGTGCTGTGGTGTTGTACCACAACAGCCACCCAAAAAGCTCACACCATCAAAAGCAGTAAACTCTAACTGCTTGTCTGTAAACTCATCTGGCCCCATAGGGTAGTAGGTGTAGCCTCCACGGTTTTGTGGCAGTCCTGCATTGGCATGTACTGAGATGGGAAACTTACAGAGTTCAGCTAGTGTTTTAAGATGTTTTTTGACTTGGTCAGGGCCTGTACCACAGTTAAACCCAAGTGAAAGTATGTCAAATGGTTCTAGTATGGTGACAATGGTTGCAGCGTCTGTACCTATGAGCATAGAGCCACTAAGTTCAATGGTCACAGAGACCATGATAGGCAGTTTGACACCCCTACTTTCATTGGCAGCTTCACAGGCATGAAGAGCGGCTTTTATCTGCAAAGGATCCTGACAGGTCTCAAGTAAAAATATATCACAACCCCCGTCTATGAGACCTTCAGCTACTATTTTGTACCCTTCATACATCTCATCATAATGTATGTGTCCTAGTGATGGCAGTTTTGTACCTGGACCTATAGAGCCTAGTACAAAACGTGGTTGTTCTAGCGTGCTATATTCTTCACATATCTCTTTTACAAGAGCTGCACCTTTTTTTGACAGTTCATAAGCACGTTCTCCCATGTGGTATTCATCTAGTACCCAAGGCATCGTACCAAAAGTGTTGGTCTTTATGAGGTCAGCTCCTGCCATAGCGTAACGCATGTGTATACGCTTGAGTAGCTGGGGTGCGGTGTCTATGAGAAGCTCATTACAGCCCTCTTGATCTTTACCCTTATCACATATCCATGCTTCAGCAGGGATTTCTAGGTCTTGTATCTGCGTACCCATAGCCCCATCTATGACTAAGATACGCTCTTGTATGAGTGATTTGATTGTTTCAGTAATAGACACAAAAATTCCTTACTTATATATTAGGTGAATTGTACCAAAGTGTGAGGGAATAATGGATTAAAGGGTGTTGTAAAAAGAAAGGATGGTGCAAAAAAGAGTTATAAACTCTTTTTGGCTTCAGTCAATGCTTCAATCACTGCATCAATGTTTGCCTTAGGTATATGTACTTTCCAGTCTGGCTCTTGGGCTCCAGCCTGAAGTGAAATACCAATGCTTGCTACTGATTCAGATTTAGGACCATAAGGCTCTGCTACTGTTGTAATACTTATCTTTCCATCTTTTGTACCACTTAATGTCATCTCGTCTATTTTAGTTACTGTTCCGCTCATTTTAAATCCTTTGAAAATTATTTGAATTTAATTATATCACAAAAGGTTAACGGTTTTTTACTAACCGCATAAGCACTGCTTGCAGTTTACGCCACACTCTTATCTCTATAGCTGGAAACCCTGCATATGTCTTACCACCTTCGAGTGATTTGGTCACACCACTTTTACCTGCAATTGTCGCAAATGCACCCACTTCTAAGTGTCCTGCAATTGCTGACTGTCCACCAATGACTACATTTCGCCCTAAAGTACTCGAACCTGCAAGTCCTACCTGAGCTGCCATAAGCGAATGCTCACCTATATCACAGTTGTGGGCTATTTGTATGAGATTGTCTAGTTTGGTACCTTTTCGTATGTACGTTGTACCAAACACGGCTCTGTCTACAGCACAGTTTGCCCCTATCTCAACAGCATCTTCTATGATGACATTACCATTTTGATAAATCTTAACATGCTCACCCTGCTTCGAATGGGCAAAGCCATACCCATCACAACCGATAACTGTCCCTGCATGAATGATACACTCTTCTCCTATCTGTGAGCCATGATAAATCGTAACATTTGGGTAAATCAATGTATTTGAGCCTATAGTGACATTATCTCCCACATAGACACCTGCCATGAGTATGACATTATCTCCCAAGGTGACATTTTTACCAAAACGTGCTTGTACATCTATGTCACATCCTCTACCATATACAGGTTTAGACGATTGTGTGGCTATCATTGGTTTAAAAAACTTTGAGGCAAGTGCCAACTTTAAATACGATTCATCTGTGACAAGTGCTATGGTAGTAGGAGGTAAAAGTTTTGCATGCTCTTCATCTATCAACACCGCTGCTGCTTTTGTTTGTGAGAGTTGTGAAACATACTTTTTATCTGTAAAAAAACTCAGTTGCGTAGAGCTAGCTTCTGCAAGTGTATGGATGCCATCTATTTCGATGTCCTTGCCATTAAAATTAATGTTTAGTTCTTTTGTAATTTCGGAGAGTTTGTAGGTCATAAGGAAAATCCTGTTTGTAAAATAAAACTCCCACGTTGTATGTGGGAATGTTTATACAACTTTGACAGTAAAAAGTATTTATTTCCGTTCAAAGTGCAAGTATGCATTCCCACTCAAGAGAGTGGGAACGAGAATAAGGGCTATCTCTCTATCGCAACTGTACCACCACGTACAATCTCACAAGGATTGTAACGCTGTGCTGCCTCGATGAAATGTTTGATGCGTTGCGGTTCATCCGTTACCATCACAATAATCATATCTTTACCGACATTTGCCACTCCACCATTATAGGCTGAAGCAAGTACAGAAATATCTGCTAAACTCTCCGAGATAGGAAACTTTGCTAAAACCATCTCTTTTTCTATCATCTCTTCATGTTCGATGACTTTATAAACAGGGATGAGTTTATGCAGTTGTTTTGTAATTTGCTCTATCACCCTTGTTGAACCATTGGTAGCGATAGTAATATGAGACATCTCACTGTTAGGAATAGGTGCAACTGTGAGAGACTCTATGTTGTACCCACGCCCTGCGAAAAGTGCTGTGACACGTGCAAGCACAGAACTTTCATTCATGACAACAACAGAGATAACACGTCTTTCATTTAATGTATTTGCCATGTTATGCCTCCCCTTCAGATTTGGTTGTTTGCGGTAACATCATGTTAAACAATGCTCCACCAGATGGTACCATAGGAAGTACATCTTCAAAACGGTTTACTGCTACGTTCATAAAACATACCTTGTCTTGTTTTATGGCATCTTTTATCGCTACATCAAACTCTTCTTTGGTTGTTACATCATAACCGATACCTCCACACGCCTCAGCTAATGCTTTCCAGTTTGGTTGGAATGTTAAATCCGTCTCAGAGTAACGTTTTTCATAAAAGAATGTCTGCCACTGTCTAACCATACCTAAAAAGTGGTTGTTTAGTATGAGGTTAATGACGGGGATTTTGTACTCAGCTGCGGTCACTAACTCTTGCATGTTCATCAAAATTGAACCATCACCTGTGACGTTTATAACTGTTTTTTCTGGAAATGCTTTTTTAGCACCAAGTGCTGCAGGAAAACCAAAGCCCATTGTACCAAGCCCTCCAGAGTTTATCCATTGGCGTGGTCTGTCAAATGGGTAGTGTTGTGCTGCCCACATTTGGTGTTGCCCCACATCAGAAGTGATGATGGCATCTTCGCCTACAAGCTCACCTATGCGTTCTATGGCCCATTGTGGCTTGATGACCTCATCTGAGTCTACGTAAGACTGAGGATGTAACTCATCATAACGTTTAAGTATCTTTCTCCATGCTTCATAACGGTCAGTATCAACACCATCAAGCTGAGGTAACATCGCTTCAACCACTTCAGTGATGTCTCCCACGATAGGATAATCAACATCAACAAGTTTACCAATGTTTGCAGCATCTATGTCAACATGAATGATATCAGCATACTTTGCAAACTCTGAAAGTTTACCTGTTACCCTGTCATCAAATCTCGCTCCTAGTGAGATGACTAAGTCAGTCTCGCTCATTGCCATATTTGAAGCGTAGTTACCATGCATACCAAGCATACCAAGAAGCAGTGGATTTTTAGCACCCAAAACACCTCTTGCCATGAGCGTTTCCACTGCAGGTATTTGTGTTTTTTCGGCTAATTCACGAACAAGCTCATAGGCATTTGAAAGTACAACCCCTCCACCGATGTAAAGCAGAGGTTTCTTAGCCTTTTTTATGGCTGCAACTGCTTTTTCTATCTGCTTTACATTGCCTTTATAGGTAGGCTTATAGGTAGATATATCTACAGAATCAGGATACTCAAACTCCCCGATATCCACCGTGATGTCTTTAGGTATGTCCACAAGTACGGGACCTGGACGACCAGAACGTGCGATGTAAAAAGCTTCTTTAAGTACACGAGGAAGCTCTTCAAGTGAACGCACTAAAAAGTTATGTTTTGTACAAGGTCGTGAGATACCAACCGCATCAATCTCTTGAAAACCATCTGTTCCTATGAGAGAAGATGGCACTTGCCCAGAGATAACCACAAGAGGGATAGAGTCCATGTATGCCGTTGCAAGTCCAGTGACTGCATTGGTAAACCCAGGACCAGATGTGACCATTGCCACGCCTACTTCACCTGTAGCTCTTGCATAGCCATCTGCTGCATGAACAGAGGCTTGTTCGTGACGGTTCAAGATATGCTCGAACCCCTCTTGCTTATATATTTCATCATAAACGTGCATGATAGCCCCACCAGGGTAACCAAATACTGTGGTTACGCCTTCAGCGATGATTGCTTCACATACCATTTGTGCACCAGACATTTGTCCCATTACGCACTCCATTTTTATATTTTTTTTGATTATAGCGAAATTAGATTAGATTTTATGACACATATCCAAAGCCACACCCTCACGCAAGCCATCATCTACTACCACGCATTTGTTAAACTCTAACAAAGTATAGAGCTGTTTATAGATGAGGATACCTGCGGCTATGAGGTCAGAACGTCCTGTTCCCACAGCTATTTCTCTCTCATCAAAAGGCATATCTAGCAGTTTTTTTAAGTAAAAATCTAGTTCATCTTTAAGCAGTGCAGTACCGTTTATCTTGTGTGCATCGTAGGTTTCGTAGTTAAACCCTAGTTTCATGGCTGCAACTGTTGTGGGTGTGCCTGCTGTGGCTACAAAAGAGCTAGGTTTGCCCTGAGTAGCGTACATCTCAGCACAAAACCGTTGCATATCTAACATTTCACGAGGTAGAGCTTTTTCGATGTTGTCTAAGTTTTCATAACTTTGAGCGATAGTCACAATGCCCACAGGAAAACTTTTACTCACAGTCTCTTCACCGTAATGGAAGATGAGTTCAGTAGACCCTCCACCAATGTCTACCAACACAAAGGTGTCTGAAGCATAGTGTAACTTTTTGAGCCTGTTTTGTACAGCAAGGAGTGTAAGTCTTGCTTCTTCCTCACCTGTGATGATTTCAAAGTCTACACCTGTGGCTTTTTTTATCTTGCTAAGTACATCAGTAGAGTTAGATGCACGACGTACTGCTTCCGTTGTGACTGCTCTTATGTCATGTTTTGAAAAATCTAGCTGCGACTGTGCAACCTTGAGTGTAGCTATCACCCTTTGTACGGCTGCGTCATTGATGGTGCCAAACTCTGCTAAACCATCAGCAGTTTTTACTACTTTTTCATAGCCATAGAGTTGCTTTTCACTCTTGCAGTCATATGCTAAAACACGTACTGTGTTTGAGCCTAGGTCTATGGCTATCATCAATGTCCCTCAGAAAAAGAAAAGCCACCTTCAGTGAGTTTTTCACGTATAAGCTCTTGATGCTCTATCCCTTTGGTCTCTAAAGAGACAGAGACATGGGCATCTCCAAACTCAAGGTCTGTCGAGGTTCTGTCATAGCCTATTTGCACGATGTTTGCTCCTATGTTAGTCAGTATCCCTGTGAAATCTTGTAACGCTCCTGGTCTATCTACTAGGATGACTTGGAGTTTCATCTTTCGTGCTGACTTCATGAGCCCTTTTTCTATGATGAGAGAGAGCATGGTGACATCTATATTTCCACCACTTAAGACTATGCCTACTTTTGAGCCTTTAGGTAAGTCTATTTTGTTATGAAGTAAAGCGGCCACGCCTACAGCACCTGCACCTTCAACTAAGACTTTTTGTTTTTCCAGTAAAAAAAGTATGGCTGAGGCTATCTCATCTTCACAAACAGTCTCAAAAGTCTCTACATTTTCCAATATATATGCCAAAGTAATTGGCGAAGTGTCACGTACTGCTATGCCATCTGCAATGGTTCTTACAGACAAAGTATCTATGGGGTTTTTAGCATCATAAGACTGTTTAAGTGCAGGAGCTCCTGCTGAGGAAACACCTATGATTTTACATGCTGGATGAAGTGCCTTACTCGCCACTGCCATCCCAGAGATGAGACCACCTCCACCTACAGGGACTACCAGTGCATCTAAGTCTTTCACTTCTTCGAACATCTCTAAGGCTACCGTGGCTTGTCCTGCCATGACTTCGTCGTCAGTAAAGGGGTGTACAAAGGTGTAGTTATTTTCTTTTCCAAAGGTTACTGCGTAAGCATAAGCTTCATCATAGTTGCCACCATGCAGTATAACATTTGCACCAAACTCCTTGACGCCTAGTACTTTGGTAAGTGGTGTAGACTCAGGCATCACAATAGTCGCTTCTATGTCAAAATATTTTGCAGCAAAAGCTACACCCTGAGCATGGTTACCTGCTGAGGCTGCCACTACGCCACCTTTTTGACCCTTTTCTACGAGTACTGCTATCTTGTTAAAAGCCCCACGAAGTTTAAACGCTCCTGTACGTTGAAGATTTTCTTTTTTTAAGTAGACCTCATAGCCAGAGAGTTTACTTAAAATCGGAGCATAGGTAAAAGGTGTACGATGCACCACACCTGAGACTCTTTGGTAGGCTTGGTTTATTTTGTTTAAGTCTAACATTATCTTTCCTAGATATTATATTGACAGAATTATAACATATAAGGATATATATCATGGAATGTGAACTACCACGCGTAAACTCAAATAGCCAAGAGATGAAAAAGTATTTTGAAGAAGCAAAAACCATCGCAGTCGTTGGTGCTTCTCCAGACTCAAGCAAAGCATCACACCATGTAGCAGCATACCTAAGAGATGTGGGCTACAAGATGATACCTATCTATCCAAAAGGTGATGAAATTTTAGGACAAAAAGTCTACAGAAGTCTAGCGGACATTGACGTACCTGTAGACATGGTAGTGGTCTTTAGAAAACCAGCAGCCCTTGATGCCATAGCTGACGCAGTCATAGCACGTGGTGATGTAAAAACCTACTGGACTCAACTAGAACTCATAAACAACGATGCAGCCGAGCGCGTAAAAGATGCAGGCATTAATGTGGTACAAAACTACTGTGCCATGGTAGAACATAGAGCTTTATTTAGCTAAATTTTAATCAAAAATACCCCAGACTCCACATGAGTGGTGTGAGGAAACTGGTCATACATCGCAGCCTCTACTACCTTGTGTGTTTTTGTGAGTGTTTCTAAGTCTCGTGCAAGCGTTTCAGGGTTACATGAGATGTAGATAATATGTTCTATATTAGATATAAGTTCTATCGTCCCTTCGTCTAGTCCTGCACGTGGAGGGTCTACTAACACTGTAGAAAAATGGTACGCATCAAGGTCTATGTGTTGGAGTCTGTTAAATACCCGTACTCCATTTAAAGCTTCTGTCATTTCTTCTGAAGCTAGCCTTGCAAAAGTGATGTTTTCTATGCCATTTAAGGCACAGTTTTCAAGTGCCGCTTTTATGGATCCTTTGCTTATCTCCGTAGCAAGTACTTTCTCAAAATAATGTGAAAGCGGTAAAGTAAAGTTCCCTAAGCCACAGTAGGACTCTAAAAAGTCACCATGTCCTACTTTTTTTGCTTGTGCTATTGCCCACTCTATCATCTTTACGTTGACCACAGGATTAGGCTGAGTGAAGCCAGATTCATACTGCACATAAGTTACAGTCTTACCATCAATGTCTAGTTTTTCTGTCACAAATTCATCAGAGAGTATCACCTTTTGTTTGCGGCTACGCCCCATGACTTTACAGTTTAGTTCTGACTCGAGTAACTTTGCTTCTGCACGCCAAACATCATCTAACTTTCTATGGTACAGCATGGTGATGAGACATTCATCCGTTGTCGTAGCCAAAAATTCCACAGCAAAAAGTTTCTTTTTCAACACTTCTTGTGAAGCATTTATCTTCTCAAGTAATGCCCACATACGCTTTTCTATGGGTTCAATGACCTTGGGACACTCTTCTATGTTTATGGCTCCATCTTTGCTTGCATTTCCCATAGCATAGTCACATTTGTCACCCTCATGCCAAATGCGAAACTCTGACCTTGCTCTGTAGTGTGAAGAAGGAGAGTCAAATACTTCTATTTTTTCACTATAAAAGGGAGCCAGTAAGTCACTCACCCTTGTCTCTTTTTGTTTCAGTTGTTCTTCATAGCTTAGTGCATGCAGCCCACAAGAGCCACAGCTTCCAAAATGTTTACATGTCATACTTACTCACTTCATTTTAATGGCGTAATTTTAGCATAACTTTTATAGCTGTTGTGTTTTATATGCAATAGTGTCATAAGAAATCTTTGTGTTAGAAAATGGCTCTATAATCGCTTCAATTTCATCTAACTCATAACGCAATGAATACCCTACCTCTGAACCTTTGGCAGTACTTTCTAAAATATAAAACTTCTTTGCGTCCAACCAAAGTCCCTTAATCTGACCTAGCCTTGCATCCTCTATGGGCGTGATGACAAAAATGTGTTTAGGTACTAAGACAAAATAGGCTTCTTCTCCCAAGGCGTGTAACATAGATATGAGTAGATTACTTTTGTCATCGCAGTCTCCAAAGTTGTTTTGGATGGTACGTTGTGGTGAGTGTGCCTTGAAGTGGTTGATTTTGTAAGGTATATGTGTAACATAGTCTAAAATAGTTTGCACTTTACAAAGCTCATCTTCACAGTTTTTCGTAAGCTCATATGCCTTTTTGTCTATCTGTTCAGAAGAGCTAACTTTGTTTGTATAAATGCCATCCTTTACACTTATTTGTGTCTTACTTGAAACCTCTATGGCTTTAGCAGTAAGGTAGACAAAACCTATAAAAAATAGTCCGATGATGATGAGTGAGAGGTTTTTACTTATTTTGTTTTGCATGATATTGGTTTGATTTTAGCAGATAGAGACTTCGAAACTCTTCAAATCCTGCACCTTTAAATTCAATTTAGATATAATCACAGTAATATATTTACAAGTATGAAGGTTTGAACTATGTCACTCTCTGTCGTCATTTTAGCTGCGGGTAAAGGTACTCGCATGAAGTCTACCACACCAAAAGTATTACACGAAATTTCTGGTAAGTCTATGCTCTTTCATGCCATAGATGCGGCACAAGAGATAAGTGATGACATCACTGTTGTACTCTACCACCAAGCTAAGCGGATACAAGCAGAGATAGAAGCCCACTACACAGGCATACACTTTCACATGCAAGATGTCAAGAAGTACCCAGGTACGGGTGGGGCTATGAAAGGTGTGCGTGTTGCACATGAGAAAGCACTCATACTCAATGGCGACATGCCACTTGTCACCATGGATGCACTCACGGCACTCACCAAGGGTGATGCAGACATAAACATGTCCGTCATCACACTAGACAACCCTAAAGGCTATGGACGTGTGGTTATTTTCAATGGCAATGTCCAAGAGATAGTAGAAGAAAAAGACTGCATCCCTGCACAAAAAGAGATACAAACGGTAAACGCTGGTGTGTACTGTGTCAAAAAAGAGATACTAGAACGCTACATCCCTGCACTAAACAACTACAACGCACAAAAAGAGTACTACCTCACAGACATCATCAAAATGGCAGTAGAGGAACATAAAACAGTACACCCTGTCTATGTAGAAGAAGAGGAGTTTAAAGGGGTAAACTCTAAGCTTGACCTTGCTCACGCCGAAGAGATACTCCAACGACGTATCAAAACAGCATGGATGAATGCTGGTGTAACCATGCGTTTACCTGAGACTATCTATATCGACTCCCGTGCTACTTTTGAGGGTGAATGTGTGTTAGAAAATGGTGTGAGTATACAAGGGGCTTCTGTCATCATAAACTCACACATCAAAACACACTCTGTCATAGAAGACTCACGCATAGACAACTCTGATGTGGGGCCTATGGGAAGAGTGAGACCAAAGTCCGTACTTAAAGACACACACATAGGTAACTTTGTAGAAGTCAAAAAGTCTACACTCACAGGTGTAAAAGCAGGACACTTAGCTTACATAGGTGATGCCAGCATAGATGAAGGCTCTAACATCGGGGCAGGTGTCATAACCTGCAACTATGATGGTAAAAATAAATTTCAAACCATCATAGGTAAAAATGTATTTATAGGCTCTGACTCACAGCTCGTAGCTCCTCTAAACATAGCAGATGACGTGATGATAGCCGCAGGTACTACAGTCACTAAAGATGCACACTCTGGTGAACTTGTACTTTCACGTACCCCTCAAAAAAGCATTAAAAACTTCTTTTACAAGTTTTTTGGAAAGGCGTAAGTGATGCAAATAGATTTAACTGGCAAGTCTATACTCTTAGCTATCACAGGAAGTATCTCCGTGTACAAAGCCTGTGATTTGGCACGTCTTTTTGTAAAAGCAGGGGTCCAAGTGCATGTGGTGATGACAGCCTCTGCTGAACGTTTTGTCTCGTCACTTACCTTTGAGGCACTCACACGAAATGCTGTACTTACTGATTCCAGTGAGTCTTGGAGTAGTGAACTCAACCACATAGACATAGGCAAAAAATGTGATGTCTGCATAGTAGCCCCTGCTACAGCTAACACACTTAACAAACTAAGCCAAGGCATAGCAGACAACATCTTGACCCAGACGATACTTGCTTTTAATAAGGCTATAGTCCTTGCTCCAGCAGCCAACACAAACATGCTTGAAAACACTTTTACAAAAGAGAGTTTAAAAGTCTTAGAGGCACAGCACTACAGCATAGTCACACCCCAAGAAAAACTTCTTGCCTGTGGTGACGTAGGTTCTGGAGCGTTAGCAGAACCTTCTGAAATCTTTTTTGAGACAGCAAGAGTCTTGCTAAAAGATGCCTTTTGGGACAAGCGACCAGTACTAGTTACAGGTGGAGGAAGTAGAGAGAAGATAGACGAAGTCCGTTACATAAGCAACTTCTCTTCTGGGAAAATGGCAAAGTCACTTTGTCTGGCTCTTTACCTCAAAGGAGCAAGAGTGCATTACCTCACTTCTATGGGTACAGAGGGATTACCACTGAGTATCAGTTCTGAGCCATTTGAAGATGCAGAGGCACTTTTAACACTGACTCAAAGAGCATTAGACTCTGCCGTTTTGGAGAAAAAAGAGCCGTACTTGTTCATGGTGGCAGCTGTGGCTGACTTCAAACCTAAAGTCACACAAAAAGGTAAAGTCAAAAAATCTTCTTTGGGTGACACATGGAACATAGAACTCACACAAAACCCAGACATACTCTCAACACTTAAAAGAGACAAGGTAAAAACCATAGCATTTAAAGCAGAGATGGACTCTAAAGAGGGGTTAAATAACGCAGTAAACCTTCTCAAACAAAAATCTGTAGATGCTGTGTGTTATAACCTACTCAAAGATGCTACAAGTTTTGGTGGCAATGAAAATGAGATTACTTTCATTACAAAAAATGAACAAATCGCATTAGGTCGCAGCGATAAACTCATACTTTCTCAAAAAATAGTTGAGGCATCTAAGGTACTCAGTCAAACACAAGGAAACAAACAGTGAGCAGTAACACACTAAGACATCTAGCTATCATCATGGATGGTAATGGACGTTGGGCAAAAGAGCGTGGGCTTAAACGCACAAAAGGACATGAAGTAGGAGCAGAGAGCATACGTGACATCACTACCTACTGTGCCGCTCATGAGAGCATAGAAACTGCAACCTTTTATGCTTTTTCGACAGAAAACTGGAAACGTCCAAAATTTGAAGTAGAATTTCTTATGAAACTACTTGACAAATACTTAAAAAATGAACTAAAAACATACCAAGAACATGGTATTTGTTTTCAGACCATCGGTGATATGTCTGGCTTTTCAAAACCTTTACAAAAACGTATTAAACAAACTCAAGAACTTACAAAAGACAACACAAACCTCACCCAGATACTAGCCCTTAACTATGGTGGACGTGCTGAGATAACTATGGCAGTCAATGACCTCATCAAGCAAGGCAAAAGTGAAGTGACCGAGGAAGAGATATCTCAAGCACTGCAAACACCTTACACTGACATAGATGTACTCATCCGTACTTCAGGAGAAGAACGCTTGAGTAACTTTTTACTCTGGCAACTCTCTTATGCCGAATTTTATTTTACAAAAACACTTTGGCCAGACTTCAGCTCTGAAGAGTTAGACAAGATACTCAAAAGCTTTACCCAACGTAACAGACGATTTGGAGGTCTATAATGCAAGAAAATTTTATGATTGAAATAGCCATAGCCGTCTTCATATTTGGTACACTCATTGGTTCTTTTTTAAATGTTGTTATCTACCGTATCCCAAATGGTGAGAGTATTGTATTTCCTTCTTCTAAATGTCAGAGCTGTCAGACTACCCTAAAGTGGTACCATAACATACCCATCTTCTCATGGCTGTTTTTACGAGGAAAGTGTGGTTTTTGTGGGGTGAGTATCTCTAAACAGTATCCCATAGTCGAACTTCTTACAGGTATCATCTTTACACTACTGTATGTCAAACTTGGGCTTGTATGGCATTTACCTTTTGTTGCTGCTTCCTTTGCAGCACTACTAGCACTGGTTATGATAGACTTCAAATATATGGCTGTCCCTGACAATGTCAACTTCGCCGCCCTACTCTTTGCACTCATACAACCAAACTTTTTAGATGCCATGATGTATGGAGCCATAGCTGCAGGAGGTTTGTATCTCATCGGTCTTTTGTCCTCTTTCATCGCAAGACGTGAGGCCATGGGTGGAGCAGATGTCATTGTAGCAGGAACGATGGGAGCCTTGTTAGGCTTTCCCAACTTCTTCATGGCACTTTTTCTCTCAGCTATACTGGCGATGATACCTGCACTTATCTGGAGAGAAAAAGGTGTACCGTTTGTACCATTTTTAGCCTTAGCAACATTTATAGTTTACCTCTATGACACACAGACATTAGCACTTTTGGATAGCATAATTTATGGTTAAAGTCCCTAGATATATCTCACACAATTTTGTGAAGTCATTTCTCACAATATTTCTACCTTTTTTTCTTATTATATCTTTGGTATTTTTAGTCAAAATTGCAGGACTAACCTCTAAAATACAACTTACCTTTTTAGAACTTTTGCAACTTTACAGCTATTCCGTTCCCGACATTATATTTTACACGCTCCCGCTTTCTTTTATAGCAGCACTTGCCAATGTGTTGGTAAGACTATCACAAGACAACGAACTCATAGCACTTTATGCCCTAGGGCTGAATGCACAAAAAATACTACGTAGACTTATACTATTGGGTATTCTTTTTTCCATTTTGCTGGCAAGCATCTCCTTTTTAGCCATGCCACTCGCAAAACAACTCTATAAATCTTTCATAGAAGAGAAAAAATCAGAAGCAAAGCTCAACATCATACCTGGGGAACTAGGACAGAAATTTGGTGAATACTACATCTATGTCAAAGAAAAAGATGGTGAACTATACAATAGTATGGTTATCTACAATCGTGAGGATAAAGAAAATGAACAGTTTTTCTCTGCACAAACAGGAAGGCTAAACAACAATCCAACCACCATATCACTCTTACTTAACGATGGCTATGGATACACCTATACTGAAGATAAGCTACAACAAGCACAGTACAAGACCTTAGAAGTATATGATAGTGTAAAGAAAAAAGCCTATGAATTTGAAAATATTATCGCCCACTGGAGCAGAGCCACTACAGAAGAAAAAATGATGCACAGGGTACTGTTTTTTGTTTTTGTCTCACTCATCCCTCTTCTTTCAGTCTATCTGGTTGCAGCCTTTACTATGATAAACCCAAGGTATCAAGCAAACCGTTCATTTTTGGTTATATTTACCACAACCTTTTCACTTTACATGGTTGCTTCTTCCTTGGAAAAATGGGGAACACCTTACCTCTTGTTTTTCAGCATTGTTCTTTCAGCTCTCCTTGGTCTTTGGCTTTTCAACAAACGTGTCGCACGATACTTCTAAAGTTTAGCTATGCGAGTAAAAGCAACTATATCTTATGATGGTAGTGCCTATCTTGGCTTTCAAAAACAAACCTCTACCAAACAAACCGTCACCCATGCACTAGAAAGTGCCTTACAAGATTTACAGATACATGCATCCATAGTCGGTAGTGGAAGAACAGATGCAGGGGTACATGCAGCAAATCAAGTGATACATTTTGATTTACCTTCTTATTGGGATGATGTAGATAAATTAAAACTCAACCTAAACAGAAAACTTCATGACATATCTGTCAAACACATCACCCAAGTTCCTGATGATTTTCATGCACGATTTTGGGCAAAAAAACGCGTCTATAGGTATGTATTTAAAACATCTAAACCTTCTGTCTTTGAACAAAAGTACATCTCTTACTATGCTAGCTTTGATGATAAAGTCCTTTTACAAGCCCTAAAATGCTTTGTGGGAGAACACAACTTCGCCTATTTTCGCAAAACTGGTTCAGAGACACATACCACGGTACGTAATATATATGCTTCCAACTATAAAAAAAGAGGTGCCTACCATTTCATCTACTTTACTGCCAATGGGTTTTTACGTGCTCAAGTACGCATGATGATAGACAGCTCTATGTTAGTTGCACAAGGTAAACTACCCATCACTGCACTACAAGAACAAGTAGATTTAACAAAAAGACATACCACATCACTCGCTCCACCACAAGGGCTTTACTTGGCGAAAATAATCTATGCGAAATAATTACTCAACAAAGGTACAAAAATGAAACTTATCACCCTACTTTTTATGACAACACTCCTCTACGCTTCTAGTTCAGATATGGAACAACTCTACTTAAAAAATGCTTGTAACTCCTGTCACGGTATGTACGGGGAAGGCATGGGTGCTAGTCCTAGATTGCAAGGCGTAAAAGAGCATATTTTGTTGCGTCGTCTTAAAGATTTACAACAAGGCAAAGCACGTTCTGCCAATGGGGCTATTATGATATCGTTTGCAAAAGTGTTGGATGAAAATCAAACCATAGAAATGGCAAAATACCTTTCCAACTTAAAAACATTGATACCTGATGATAGATATGATATAGAGTATGAACCCGCAGGAGATGGCGGGTCGTAATTGTAAAATATTATTGAGGTGTAGGTATAACTTCGACTGTTGGTGTAGCCATAGTTTTTTCCACAGTTTGCACCGTTTGTACTGATGCTTCCGTAGGGGTTACAACTGTTTCTTCGATACCTGTGGTTTGCATTGGTGTAGTCTCTTTTGGTGTTTGCACCACTGGTTCTTGTGCTACAGGCTTTTCTACTTGAGCAGGTACTGTTTGAGGAGTGACTACTACGGGTACTTCCACAACTGCTGGTTCTTCTACTTGAGCTTTTTCGTTAGCTTTTTCTAGTGCTTCTTCTAAATCAAAGATTTTATCATCAAGTGTTTTGACTGCTTGCACATTCATTCCATGTTCATACACAAGCTCTCCACCTTCTTTACCTTGCTTAAACATGACAACCACAAAGCCTATAAGTGCGAAGATATAGAGTGCTTTTAAAATCTTATTACCTGTCATAGCAAGGAGTTTTAAAAACACCAAGACAAACGAAGCCAACATCAAATACGTACCAAGTAACTTATGTTCACCTAGTGCAGATTTGGCTGCTTCAGATAAAGCTGGATATGCCTCTTTTCCATCAACTAATCCTGTAAAGTATGCTCCTACTGCAGCAAGTGCGATAAGAAGTAGTAAGAAAAAAGAGACGCCACCAACAGCTTTCTTTTTCATCATTAAGTTCATTATCTCTAGTAACAAAACCA
>Ga0256840_1002426_pt1 | contig 16399 bp, 15 predicted proteins | sample 355202metaG_FD_185969 | JGI IMG/M metagenome (GOLD analysis project Ga0256840, IMG submission 185969) | Hydrothermal vent microbial communities from Mid Atlantic Ridge, Atlantic Ocean - 355-202 | ecosystem: Environmental > Aquatic > Marine > Hydrothermal vents | place: Atlantic Ocean: Mid... | reverse complement strand
GGGGAGGTGACGGCCTGGTCAGGGAGATCGAATTTCTCGAGCCTCTCCAGGTCTCCATCCTCTCGGAACGGCGGGTCTTCGCACCCTACGGCCTGGCAGGAGGATGTTGCGGAGCCGGGGGCCGCAACACCTTCATCCGCCGTGACGGACAACGGATCAACCTGGGGGCGAAGAACGAAATCCGGGCCGGACGCGGGGACCGGATCCGGATCGAGACCCCGGGCGGAGGCGGATTCGGAAAGGTTTCAGGGATTGATCACCTGGCGAAGCGTATCGAAGAAGAAGAATCTGCCGACAACGAAAAAGACCACCGACATCAGGGCGGCGGCCGGCACGGTGAAGAGCCAGGAGCCGAAGATCGAGGTGACAATGCGACGGTTGATGCCACCAAGTCCGCGCGCCAGGCCGATGCCCAGGATAGCGCCCACCAGGGTGTGGGTGGTGGAGACGGGCAGTGACAGACGGGTGCAGGCCAGGACCGTGGCCGTGGCGGCGATATCGGCGGCCACGCCGCGGGAGGGCGTGATCTCGGTGATCTTGGTGCCCACCGTCATCATGACCTTGTAGCCATAGGTGGCCAGGCCGAGCACGATGCCGCCGCCGCCCAGGGCCAGGATCCAGAGCGGTACCGGCACCTTCATGTCGATGGTGGAGGTCTTGAGGACATGGACAATGGCGGCCAGGGGTCCCACCGAGTTGGCCACGTCGTTGGCGCCGTGGGCAAAGGCCACCGAACAGGAGCTGATCACCACCATGGGCACGAACATCCGCTCCACGGCCTCGAGCTGCTCGCCCAGGGGATCATCGTCGCGGCCGGCAAGTTTTTTCCTGGCCACGAAATATGAGCCCACCGCAGCCAGCAGCGAGGTGGCAAGGGAAAGGGTCAGGGCCCGCGAATCGGTCAGCCATTCGATGTTCTTGATCACATGCTTGAGCCCCTTGTAGATCGTGGCCAGAAGGACCGTGGCCGTGAGCAGAAAGGTGATGAAGGGGATGTGGAAGATGGCCGCCCTGGCCGGGCGGTCATTTCCAAGGATGGCGCCGGAGATATATTTGAACAGCAGAAAGGCCATCATACCGCCGGCCACCGGCGAGATGAACCAGGAGGCGACGATCTGGCCCATCTTGGCCCAGTTGACCGCATGCCATCCGGCGGCGACCACACCGAAACCGGCCACAGCGCCGACAATGGAATGGGTGGTGGAGACCGGCATCCCGTACATGGTGGAGAAATGGAGCCAGAAGGCGGCCGACAGCAGGGCTGCCGACATGCCGATCACCAGGATGATGGCGGCCTCCTGGTGGGAGATGCCGGGCATGGCCATGAGCACGGCCGGATCGACGATACCCTTGCGGACCGTGTTGGTGACCTGGGCACCGACCAGGACCGCGCCGGCAAATTCGCAGATACCCGCGGCAATGACTCCGTTGCGGATGGAGATCGCATTGGAACCGACCGCGTCCGCCATGGAGTTGGCCACATCATTGGCGCCGATGTTCCACGCCATGTACAGACCGAGGAGGGCCGTCAGGCCGATGATATAAAAATCCATTGTGCTCTACTTGAGACAGGTTGTGCTGGAACAAAAAAAAGGCTTCGGAGCTGCCCGGAGCCTTTGTTGCCTATCTTTTCTCGATCATCACCCGAAGATAGTCACCGGCATTCTCGGCCTGGTTGGCAATGGAGCCGAGCATGATCACCATCTTCTCGTAAAAAAGGATATTGAGCAGCTCCACCTCCCCCTCCAGGGCGTAGACGGCACGGGAGAGCTTACGTGAGAGCTTGTCGGTCTTCCACTCCTCCTCACCGAGATTCTCGATGAGATGGAGGACCGATTCCGCCTCGGCGCCGGCAAAGGCGGCCTCGGCCAGGTTCTTGAATTCCACCGCCGCGGTGAGCAGGGTGCCGCTGACCTGGAAGACCTGGTGCAGGTAGCTGAAAAAGAGATCATGAATGGAGGGATGAACCCGGGTGTCGCGGAGGGTGAGGACCACGGCGAAGTCCTCGGCCAGGTCGGCGATCTTTTCCTGGCGGGCAAGAAAATTGACCAGGTCGGAACGGTCAACGGGGAGGAAATAGCGCCTGGAGATGAAGCTGCGGATCTCGTGCTTGATCAGGTCGGCCTCGTGCTCGAGCCGCGACATCTTGGAGTGCAGCTTGCGGATCTTCTCATACTCCTCGGCCACCAGCGCCTCCATCAGCGGCCAGAGCAGCTCCACGCATTCATGAACCTTCTTGCTGTGTTCCACGATGGGACCAAAGGGCGATTTACCAAACAGGTCAGCAATCAACGTTCTCATCGCATCCTCCAGAATAGTGGGGGGGGGTGTCTTTCACAGGTGACAGGACGCTAGCCAAGAGAGCGAAGATTGTCAATTCTTTCTTCCACCTTGCTCCTGATTTCCGGAAAGCATCCGCCTGGGCCAGGGGGAGAGCCCCCTTGCCAGGCCCCGGGGCATGTGCTACCCTGTTGCATGGTATTTGCCTGATCTTTGCCGACTCTTTCCGGACCGGCAGACAGGGGCGAACAGCCGGTCGTCCCTGCCCCGACAGTCTGCCATGCGGCCAGTCGTAAGCGTATGCAGGTAAGCGCAGACTCCGGATGACGCATGGCTGAACTTTTACAAAAAGTATCTGTATTTTTAGGTGGTTGCCGACAGCGGTGAACTATTACGAACTTCTACCTGCCGGGGACAACACACCACGCCTCCGGCCTCTGATCTCCGATCTCTGACCAGGACCGCAAACGTGAAATTCAGGGGACTGAAGCTGACCACCAAGGTCATGCTCGGCATGGGGCTGATCCTGTTCGCCACGGACTGCGTCGTGTCGATCTTCTTCTACAGCTATGTCAGGAATCTCTATCTCGACGAGATCTACGAAAAGACCGGGGTTACCCTGGGCTTCATCGACGCCACCATGGAATTCGTCCGCGACGACCTGCGGCCCCGGATGCTGCATCTCCTGCCGCGGGACGAGTTTGTCAGTGAGGCCATGTCCACCTCGGTGGTCAACAAGAAGATCATGTCCCGGTTCATCACCCGGTTTCCCAGCAATGTCTACCGCCGGGTGGCGCTCAACCCCATGAACCCGAACAACCGCGCCGATGAGTTCGAGGCGGCCTTCATCCGCCGCTTCGGCGGCAGCAGGGAGGAAGAAACAAGCTGGAAGGGCCTGGTGAGCCGGCATGGCACCCGCTATTGCATCCGTCTCAAGGCGGTGCGCATGGAATCCTCCTGCCTGCTCTGTCATGGCGATCCCGCGCTGGCGCCGAAATCGCTTCTCCGCCGCTACGGCAGCGAGAACGGACACAACTGGCAGGTGGGCGAGGTGGTGGGCCTGGAGTCCATCGCCGTCCCCGTTGATCCCACCTTTTCCAAGATCCGCCAGGCCGCCTTTGGCATCTTCCTCCTCGGCCTGGTGATCCTGACCGTGGTCCTGGTCCTGCTCAACTACTTTCATTACGTGGTCGCGGTCCGGCCGTTGAAGAGGGCCAGTGCCTTCTTCAAGTCCGTGGTCAGCGGCGAGAAGGGGCTCGATGTGAGCCTGGATGTCAAGGGCAGCGACGAGATCGCCGAACTGGGCGAGTCGTTCAACCGGATGATCGGTCACCTGAAAAAATCCCAGGATGACCTGCGGGCCTCCGAGGCCAAGTACCGTCAGATCTTCGAGGGGTCCAAGGACGGCATCATCGTCACCGACTGCGAGGGGCTGATGGTGGATGTCAACAACGCCGGTATCGAGCTCTTTGGCTGCAAGAACCGGGAGGACTTCATGCGCAGCGTCACCATCCACGATTTCTTCGTTCACCAGGAGACCTGCATGGCCTTTCTCGAACAGATGGAGACAGCGGGTTTTGTCAAGGATTTCGAGGCCAGGTTCCGCAAACGGGACAACGACGAGATCGACGTGCTGATCACCGCCACGCGGCAGCAGGACAAGCACCGGCGCAGATGCCGTTACGAATGCATCATCAAGGATATCGGTGAATGGAAGAGCATGGAGCAGCAGATCCGTCAGGCCGAAAAACTGGCATCCATCGGCCAGCTCGCCGCCGGCGTGGCCCACGAGATCAACAATCCTTTGAGCATTGTCATGGGCTACACCGGCCTGCTCCTCAAGACGGCCACCGATGAACGGACACAGAGGGACCTGCAGGTCATCCGCAACAATGCCGCCATGTGCAAGAAGATCGTCGAGGACCTGCTCAACTTCTCCCGCCAGGCCGACACCCGCTTTGTCCGTGCCGACATCGCCGAAACCATCCGCTCTGTCATCGAGGTCGTGGATGGCGAGTTTGCAGCCAAGGGGATCGAGATCAGGACCGCTTTCTCAACCGATGTGCCGCCGGTTCCCATGTCGGTGGACCGGATCCGACAGGTCTGCCTCAACCTGCTGATCAATGCCTCCCAGGCCATCGACGGCCGGGGCACCATCCTGGTCACCACCAGCTACGAACCCGGGGACAACATGGTTCGGGTCTCCTTCACCGATACAGGCCGCGGCATACCCGCCGCTATCCGCCACAGGATCTTTGAACCCTTTTTCACCACCAAGGAGCCCGGCCAGGGCACCGGCCTGGGGACCGCAGTGAGCTATGGCATCGTTGAAGAGCATGGCGGTGAGATCTCGTTCACCAGTGAAGAGGGCAAGGGCACGACCTTCTGGTTCCGCCTGCCCCTGGAGGGAAAAACGCAATGAGCAGGCAATCCATACTGATCGTCGACGACAAGCCCGACATGCTGGAATTTCTTTCCCGTCTTCTGCGGTCGGAACTGGACGTGGATATCCATTGCGCCGACAATGGCGACAGGGCACTGGAACACCTGCGCCACCGGGCCTGTGACGTGGTGGTGACCGACATCCGCATGCCGGGCATGGACGGCCTGGAACTGCTGCAGCGGATCAAACAGGCCGACAGAGAGGCCATTGTCATCCTGATGACAGCCTACGGCAGTATCGAGAAGGCGGTGGAATCACTCAAGCTGGGTGCCTACGACTTCATCACCAAGCCCTTTGACGAGGAACGCCTCCTCCACACCCTGAAAAAGGCCCTGGAACACGAGGCCCTGAAGCGGCGGACCCGGGACCTGAGCAGGCGGGTCCGGGAACAGCAGGTCAACGACCGGCTCATCGGCCAGTCCATGCCCATGAACCGGCTGGTGGAGACCATCAACCTGGTGGCAAAGACCGATGTCACGGTGCTCATCACCGGCGAGACCGGTACGGGCAAGGAGCTGGTGGCCAGGATGATCCACGACCTCAGTGCCCGGGCTGACGGTCCCCTGGTCACGGTCAACTGTGCCGCCATCCCGGAGGAGATCCTGGAGAGTGAACTCTTCGGCCATCGCAAGGGCGCCTTCACCGGCGCCCGCTCCGACCGGGCCGGCCTCTTTGTCGCCGCCGAAGGCGGCAGTATCGTTCTCGACGAGATTGGCGACATGGCACCTGCCCTGCAGACCAAGCTGCTGCGGGTTCTCCAGGACAAGGAACTCCGCCCCCTGGGAGCCGACCGCACCCGGCCGGTGGACGTGCGGATCATCGCGGCCACCAACCAGAACCTGCAGGACAAGATCAGCAAGGGCGATTTCCGGGAAGACCTCTACCACCGCCTTGCCTGTGTTGCCATCCATACCCCTGCCCTGCGGGATATTCCCGAGGACATTCCGCTCATTGCCAACCATCTTCTTTTACGGTACAACAGGGAGATGGGAACAAACAAGAAGATATCCGACCAGGCCCTGCGCTACCTGGTGGAACGGCGATGGACCGGCAATGTGCGTGAGCTGGAGAATGCCATCAAGCGGGCCCTGATCTTTGCCAAGACAGAACAGCTCATGCCGGAGGATTTTGACTGCGAGCTGTCGGTGCTCCCCGGAAGCCGGGACTATGGAACCGACCTCTGCGAGCGCAGCTACCCGGAGGCCAAAAGAGCGATCTTGGAGAAATTCACCGTCCACTACATGACCGGCCTCCTGGAAAGGACTGGCGGCAATGTCTCCCGGGCGGCCAAGCTGGCCGGCATCGAACGTCAGTCACTGCAGCAGCTCCTCAAGCGACACCGTATCTCGGCCGACCGGTTTCGCAACCGGCACCTCAGAGGATGAGCCGCATCAGCAGTGATCACGCTCCAGGCGGGTCCCCGGCCTGAACTGGTTGCACCAGTCATAGGCGGAGAGGTATTCCTCGTGCCGGGAGCAGATGCCGTCATCCTTGCGCACCGAGCCATAGGCCGACCCCAGGGTGCTCCATCCCTTGAACTCCGCCTCGAGAAATCCGGGATCATTTCTGAAAAACAGGCAATTGAGGCAGATCCTTTTTTCCGGTGCCACGCGCATGGTATTCTCCTTTTCAACAAACCGTGATGGCCCGGACCCTGTTGCCGGATCCGGGCCACCGAAAAAAATGCAACCGCCGGGGCAGAAGCTGAATCCGGATTCTCTCCCAGGCTCCTGACTCCCGACACCTGGTCCGCCGCCCGGGGCAGGCCTGATATCGTTCCCGTTCATCCTCTCAATGGGACAGGTTCTCCCAGTAATGAGCAAAGACGATCGAGGAGAGGATAAAGCCGAGGGCGACATTGGCAACCACGCCGCTGGTGAAGGCCCAGAACGGTTTGGTTCCTGCCGAAGCCAGCTCCCGGAAACGGGTGGTCAGGCCGATGCTGAAGAAACAGAAGATAAAGGCCCAGGTCCGCAGGGACTTGATCGGGCTCACCAGCATGGGCTTGAGAACCTCGTTGTACTCCTGGAGCGAGTACTGGCTGGAGATCAGGGTCATGATGATCGAGGCAACGAAAAAACCGAGCACAAACTTGGGAAAACGCCACCAGATCTCGGCCGGATTGGGCTTGGTACCGCTCTTGCGGTCCCAGAAGGTGGTGGAGATGATGGCCATGACAAAGGCCCAGATGCCGATCCAGATGTCCCGGCCCACGACCTTCATCAGAGTGAATCCCCAGACAGCGTCCTCCGGGCTGCCCGGAATACCGGGGACATTGGCCGCCATGTCGCCGTAGGCCTGCGCAGCCGCAAATCCGGCCGCATCGGCAAACTCGGAGGTGCCGACCCAGGCGCCGACCACGCCGGTATGGAGCTGCAGCAGCCTGGAGACCAGGGGCAGGAAAAAGATCATGACAATGGCCCAGAGGATGACCATGGTGATGGCGATGGGGGCGTGTTCCTTCTTGGCGCCGACCGCGCCGGCGATGGCGATGGCACCGGAGACACCGCAGACCGCACCGCCGGCGCCAAGGGTGGCGCAGAGGCGTCTGTCAAGGCCCAGCCTGCGGCCGACGAAAAAGATGACCAGGAAAGTGGTAACCGCGACGATGGAGGCCTGGCCGATGGCCACCGGCCCGGCCCAGACGATCAGGGTGAGCGGCAGGGTCGCACCGAGGAGGATGATGCCCACCTTGATATAGTACTCGACCCGGAAACCGGCATCCATCCAGCGGGGCAGACCGATGAAGTTGGCGATCACCATGCCCAGGGCCAGGGCCAGCAGGGGCGGCTCCAGGTTGTAGTGATGCGCATGCTCCCAGGCGCCGACCATGAAGATGAGAATGGAGCAGACATAGACAAAGATAAACGAGGGGATGAACTCACGGGGCTTGATGCCCATCACCTTGAGACTGAGGGTGAAGACGACCAGCCACATGATGAACTGGGCGATATACTGGACAATATGGCTGCTGAAATCAGTCGCCAGCTGGGTAAGGGTGCTCCAGCGGGCCGGATGGACAGCGATCCACTTGATGGAGCCGCCGGAGACAAAGAAGGCGTAGGCCACGACAATGAGGCCCAGGGAGAGCCAGATGGCCCACCAGTCCTCCTTGAGATAGAGTTCCTTCCAGCCCACAGACTTGACCCGCAGGTCATCGGCCTCCTCGTCCCATGCCTCTTCGGTCTCGGTCAACTGGATGTCGTTTTTTTTCTTTTCTGTCATAATCACTCCTCCTTGCAGCTGTTGGCTCTTGGCCTCGCCCCGGGAGACAGCCGGGGCAGCCGCCGGTCACAGTTCAGCGGCATCGGCAGTGATACTTCCCATCGTTACGGATGGCAGTGACCTGTTACGTCCCGCCGTCACCCCGCCACCATCATGCGGCCAGGGTTCAAGCAAACTCGGCAGGTGTCGTTGCAAGGAGTGATCCACACAGAAAAAATAAAATAACATCTTGAAATAACATAAAAACACAATACAACCCCATACATCTGCCGTCCCTGTGCAAGCCAGGACGGTGCAAGAAAATTCCTGCACCGGAAAGAAAACCTTGCACCTTGATTGCCGACAGGGTGAACTGTGACAAATAATGCACCACAGAGGGAGAATGCCTACCATGGCAATGGAAATCGAAAGAAAATTCCTTCTTCGTAACGACTCCTGGCGCCGGTCCGCCCGCGGACGAAAATACCGGCAGGGTTACATCACGGCCGGCAGCGGCGTAACGGTGCGGGTCCGCACCGTGGAGGAGCAGGGATTTCTGACCATCAAGGGAAAGAGCAGCGGTGCGGCCAGGGCGGAGTATGAATATCTGATTCCGGTGGAAGATGCGCGCGAGATGCTGTCGACGCTCTGCAGCGGTCCGCTGATCGAAAAAACACGCTACCTGGTGGAGTATGGCGGATTCACCTGGGAGATCGACGAGTTTGCCGGCGAGAACCAGGGCCTGCTGGTGGCGGAGATCGAGCTGGAGAACGAAGAACAGGACTTTCCACGCCCGCCGTGGCTGGGGCGGGAGGTGACCGGGGACGATCGCTATTTCAACGCCAGCCTGGTGAAGAATCCCTACTGCACCTGGCGGAAATGAGAACGGCGACAGTCTGCGGACTCACGCCGTTCTCACCCGGCCCCAGACAGCGAGATGCCGGTCGCTGACCTGGCGGCAGTGGAGGGAAAGGCCGGCTTGCACGAGCTGGGAGCGGACCTCGTTCACCCGGAAAGAGGCCAGCAGGGAGTTATAAAAATCATTCTTCAGGATGTCGGGCTCGTCGCCGGCATAGGTGTCGACGATTTCACGGGCTGCGGCCCTGGAAGGAGGCCGAAACAGATCCATGACCAGCAGGCGGCAGCCCGGCGCGGCCACATCGGCCACGGTACGCCACAGCACATGGGGGTCATGAAGATGATGGAGGAGGCTGTTGGAGAGAATGACGTCGAAACGGCCGAAGGTCCTGCCGTCAAACGGCAGGCATCGGCAGTGGAGCTCCAGCCGCTGTCCGAGCCGCTCGTGGGTCACAACCTCGCGGCCCGGCGCCAGCATGGCCTCGGCACCGTCGATGCCGACGCAGGAAGCCTGCGGGTGGCAGAGGGCGAAATGGATCAGGATATCGGCCGGGCCACAGCCCAGGTCCAAGACCCGGCCCCGGCCGTCGAAATCGGGAAACTTTTCAGCAAAAAGCCGCAGGAACTGGTGGTTGGGCCCGGAGAAATCGGCCTCGGCATAGGCCAAGCCCTGGGCCGCGTCCGCCATCAGTTCCGGCTCGGGGATCCGTGCAAGGCTCATGGTGATCCTGGTCGCGGGAAAGGAAGGGAAACCGGCAGGCCTCAGGTGCCGGCAAGATCGCTGAAATCGGTGTCCGAAGAAAAGCTGTGCTCGGGACCGGGAAAGGCGCCCTGGCGTACGTCATCGCGGAAACCGTTCACCGCTTCCCGGATCATGGGCGCCAGTTCCAGGTACTTTTTGACGAAATGGGGAGTGAACCGGTCAAACAGGCCCAGGAGATCGTTGGTGACCAGGACCTGGCCGTCACAGTGGATGCCGGCGCCGATGCCCAGGGTGGGCACCGGGACCCGTTCGGTGATCAGCCGGGCCAGTTCCCCGGGGATACATTCCAGGACAATGGAAAAGACCCCGGCCCGGGCCAGCAGATCGGCGTCAGCAAGCAGGCGGCGGGCCGCCTCCCTTGACCGGCCCTGGACCCTGTAGCCACCGAGGAGACCGGCGGTCTGGGGCGTCACGCCCAAATGCCCCATGACCGGCACCCCGGCCCGGACCAGGGCCTGCACCGTGGCGCAGACATCACCGCCTCCCTCGACCTTGACCCCGTCGCATCCGCCCTCCTTCATGAAGCGGATGCCATTGGCCACCGCCTGTTCCGGACTCACCTGGCAGGAGCCAAAGGGCATGTCCGCGATCACCAGGGCATTGGGACTGCCGCGGCGTACGGCGGCCACGTGGTGCAGCATCTCCTCCATGGTCACCGGCACCGTGGATTCGTAGCCGAGCACCACCATGCCCAGCGAATCGCCGACCAGGAGGATATCGATTCCACACTCGTCGAGCAGCCCGGCCATGGCCGCATCATAGGCAGTGAGCATGGCGATCTTCTCCCTGCCCTTCATCTGCGCTATATCCCTGACAGTTTTCTTTTTCATGGTTCAGCCCTGTTCAAAAAGTCCGGCCTGCCGTGCATGACCCCGGGGCAGCGTTCGGCCGAAATGCTCATAGGCGGTGCGGGTCACCATCCGGCCGCGCGGCGTGCGCACCAGGAACCCGGACTGGATCAGGAACGGTTCATACACATCTTCCAGCGTATTCTTCTCCTCGCAGACCGCGGTGGCCAGGGTATCGAGGCCGATGGGGCCGCCCTGGAACCGGTCGATGAGGGTCAGCAGGATGCGCCGGTCCATCTCGTCCAGGCCGAAGCGGTCCACTGCCAGCATGTTGAGGGCCTCGTCGGCCACCTGGCGGGTGATGACCGCATGCCCGCCCACCTGGGAAAAATCTCGAACCCTCCGCAGGAGACGGTTGGCGATCCGCGGCGTGCCGCGGGAGCGGCGGCCCAGCTCCATGGCGCCCTCGTCGTCGATGCCGATTCCGAAGAGCTCCGCAGACCGCCTGACAATCCGGACCAGTTCCTCGGGGCTGTAGTAGTCCAGCCGCAGGACGACCCCGAACCGGTCGCGCAGGGGCGGGGTCAAAAGACCGGTGCGGGTGGTGGCGCCGACCAGGGTGAAGCGGGGCAGATCCATCTTCACCGAGCGGGCGCCGGGCCCCTGGCCGATGACGAGATCGAGCTGGTAGTCCTCCATGGCCGGGTAGAGGATCTCCTCCACCACATGGTTGAGGCGGTGGATCTCGTCGATGAAGAGGACATCGCCGGCCTGGAGGCTGGTGAGGATGGCGGCCAGATCGCCGGGCCGCTCGATCACCGGTCCCGAGGTCACCTTGATGCCGGCATCCATCTCGTTGGCAATGATATAGGCGAGCGTGGTCTTGCCCAGACCGGGAAAGCCATGGAACAGGACATGGTCCAGGGACTCGCCCCGCTGACGGGCCGCCTGAATAAAGACCCGCAGGCTCTGCTTGACCTGCTCCTGGCCGATGTACTGGTCAAGCCGCCGCGGCCGCAGGGCCAGGTCCCGCGAGCGGTCTCCCTCCTTCTCCGCCGGAGTGACCAGTCGTTTACCGCTCAGCTCTTCTTCATGGTTCATGTTTTCACCTGCGCCAGTGCCCGCAACGCCTCACGGATCAGTGGTTCCACCTCCATGGCGGCGGCCGCCTCGGGGTCACGCTGCTGGACGGCGCGCAGTGCCTGCCAGGCAACGCTCTCCGGGTATCCCAGGTTGACCAGGGCCGAGACGGCATCCTGCACGGCACTGCCTTGCGCCGCATCGGCCATGATGCCTGGAGACGCGGGTTCTTCACCGGCGGGCACCACGTAAGCGGTCACCTTCTCGCCCAGTTCCATGCAGAGGCGCTGGGCTGTCTTCTTGCCCACCCCGGAGAGCGCGGTCAGACGGCTCATATCCTTGAGACGGATGGCCTGGCGCAGCTCGGCAGCACCTATGCCGGAGAGGATCGCCATGGCCAGCTTGGGCCCCACGCCGGAGACCGTGTTGAGGAGCAGGAAGAGTTCCTTCTCATCCTGCTCGCCAAAGCCGTAAAGGGTGATGGCGTCCTCACGGACATTGGTCTGGATGAAGAGAAAGACCTCTTCGCCCGTGGCCGGAAGCCGGTCCAGGGTGCGACCCGAGACCAGGACCTCGTAGCCCACACCCTGCACATCGACCACCACCCGGTCGGCAAGTTTCAGTGACAGTGTTCCCTTGAGCGTGGCGATCATGGATATGCGAAGAAATCTGAAACCCCGTGTCAGCGGGGAACGGCGGCCAGGAGGTCCGCATGGTTGGCATGGCAGATGGCAACGGCCAGGGCATCGGCGGCATCACTGGTGGGCGAACCGTCGAGACCGAGCAGGATCTCGACCATCCGCTGCACCTGTTCCTTGTCGGCCTGGCCATAGCCGGCCACGGCCTGCTTGACCATGCGCGGCGTGTAGTCATGGACCTCGAGGCGATGCCGCATGGCCGCCACCACGGCCGCACCCCTGGCCTGGCCCAGCTTGAGGGCCGAACGGGGATTGCGGGCAAGGAACAGGTCCTCGATGGCGGCCACGTCGGGCCGGTGACGGTCGATCACCTCGCTGATCCCCTCGAAGATCACCAGCAGGCGGCGGGAAAACACACGTTCACCGCCGGTACGGATGGTGCCGCAGGTGACAAAACCCAGCTCCGAGGCTTGTTTGACAATGATGCCGTAGCCGGTGACCCGGGAGCCGGGATCGATGCCAAGGATGCGCATATGCTGATCCCCGGCGGCCTAGGAGAGCTCCTCCATCAGGCTGTCAGGGATATCGAAATTGGCGTGCACCTTCTGCACGTCGTCATGGTCCTCCAGGTTCTCGAGCAGCTTGAGGAGCGAACGGGCCGTCTTCTCCTCGGTGACGTCCACTGTGTTCTTGGGCACCATGGCGATGTTGGCCTCGAGGAAGCTGATGGAGTTCTTCTCCAGGATCTCCACCACCTCGCTGAAATCCTCGGGTGCGGTCAGGATCTGAAACGTGGTTTCCTCCTCCACCACATCCTCGGCCCCGGCCTCGATGGCGATATCCATCAGTTCCTCCTCGTCGACCCCTTGCTTGTCGATGAGGATGGTGCCCTTCTTGTCGAACATCCAGGCCACGCAGCCCGATTCACCCAGGTTGCCGCCGCTTTTGGCGAAAAAATGACGGACATCGGCCACGGTCCGGTTCTTGTTGTCGGTCATGGTCTCCACCAGCACCGCCACGCCGCCGGGCCCGTAGCCCTCGTACAGGATCTCCTCGTAGACCGCGCCTTCCAGATCGCCGGTCCCCTTCTTGATGGCGCGGGCAATGTTGTCCTTGGGCATGTTCTCGGCCTTGGCAGCGGTGATGGCGCTGCGCAGGCGCGGGTTGCCGGCCGGATCACCGCCGCCCATCCTGGCGGCGATGGTGATCTCCTTGATCAGCTTGGTGAATATCTTGCCGCGCTTGGCGTCATTGGCACCTTTCTTCCTCTTGATGGTGCTCCATTTCGAATGTCCTGACACGTAGATGACTCCCTTGCTTCGTATCTTCTTCAGGCCACGGCTTTTGCATGCCGCACCTCAATCACCCTTTTTTCCTGTAAAAATATCGATCTTTTCAGGTGGTTGCCGATAGCGGTGAACTACTTCTTTTTCCTCCGCCCGAATCCCCGCCCAAGGATGAACACCTCACGGCTCTCCCGGCGGGAACTCTGTGGCTTGACGACCTTGACGGTCTCGAACACCGCCCGGCACTCGGTCACGACCCCGGGAAAATCCTCTCCCTGAAAGGCCTTGCAGTACCAGCTTCCCCGCTCGTGCAGCACGGCCCGGGCAATCTCCAGGCTGCGACGGACAAGGCGCAGGGAGTGCTGATGATCGGCATAGCGGCTGCCCGTGGTCCGGGGCGCCATATCACTGAGCAGGACATGAAAACCGGGCCACTGTTTCTTCAGCTGGACCACCAGGTCGTCGGAATAGACATCATAACAGAGCCAGTGGATTTCGGCATGGCCTTTTTGTGAGGGCAGGTCTGTGGCCTGCAGGTCCACACCCACCACCACACCCCGCTCCCCGGAAATACCGGCGGCATAGACGCTCCAGCTCCCCGGATGGCAGCCCAGGTCGAGAATACGCTGGCCGGGCCTGAGAAACCGATACTTCTTCTGGGCTTCCTCGAGCTTGTAGACCGAGCGGGCCGGATAGTTGTCCTTTTTCGCTTTCTTGAAGTAATAATCCTGGACTTTACGCATGGAAACAAAAAAATGGATAACGGAAAGACGGGAGACGGGACACCGTCTCCCGGCGGTTATTCTGAGGAACCTGCGGCACCTGAGACCGCTTACAAAACGAGGTTGATAAATCGTAGCCTTGCATACCCTGTGATCAGTTACCGCCGCCCTCCTGCTGCAGACGCCTGGCACAGGAAGCGGCCAGTTTCAGGGCCTGTTGACGATCCCGGATGCTCTTTTCCATCTGCGCCTCCTCGACCCTGGCGAGGATCTCCCGGAACATGGGGCCGGGCTCGAGCCCCAGCTCCCTGATCAGGTCATGGCCGGTGAGCAGCGGCGACGCCGACCGGACCGGGAGCACATTCTGCCGGCGTACCTCGTCCAGGCGGGCGAACAGCGCCGCCACCTCGCCTTCCATCTCCTCGGGCCGGCCCTCGCCCCTGCCGGCCAGGGCATCGGCCATGGCGAGCAGAAACAGGCCCGGCAGATCATCGCCCATCTTGTTGATCAGCCGCAGACAGGCCTTGAGGGAGAGTTCACCGCGGCGCTGCACGTTGGCCAGGAAAAAAGGACGCATGTGCGCGGCGATCAGGCCGGCGACCACCGTGGTGTCGTCCCGGCTCCAGCGCAGCCGGCGCGCCAGGTCATTGAGGATTTCGGCGCCCCGGAAATCGTGATTATAGAAGGTGATCCGGCCGCCCTTGTCCTCGTTGATCCCCCAGGTCACCGGTTTGCCCGCATCATGGAGCAGGGCCGCCCACTTGAGACGGATCCGGCTGCGGTCCCGGGCAAGGTAGTCTGTAAAGATCCGGGCATGTCCGGGAAAATACCTGCCCGGTGCAGCCAGGATCCGCTCCATCTGCCCCAGGGTCTCTAGGCAGTGGGCAAAGACGTCCAGGTGATGGCTGGCCGGCTGTTCCATGCCCACGCCGGCACGGAGCTCCGGGATGATCTCCCAGAGGAGACCGATATCGGCCATGGCGGCAAAGGCAGGATGAGCGCGCGGCGAGGCCATGATCAGGTCCAGCTCGTGACTGATCCGCTCCGGCGCGACCTTGAGGATCATCTGCCGCTGGCGTCCGGCCAGTTCCAGAGTCCCGGGATCGAGGGTAAAGTCGTGCACGGCGGCGAAGCGGAAGATCCGCAGAAGCCGCAGGGGATCGGCGGCAAAGGCGTGGCGCGAGGTCATGCGGACCAGGTGCCCATCGAGATCTCCGATGCCGCCCACGGGATCAATGACCTCGAGCCGATCCGGCCTCTGCGCCGCATCGGCGACAAGGAGATGATCGATGCGCACGGCCAGGGAATTGACCGTGATGTCGCGCTTGCGCAGCTCCTCCCGGATGTGGGCCGCGCCCTCGCGGAAGGAGGAAAAATCAATGCCCCGTCCCTGCCAGACCACCCGGGCCGCGTCCTCCTCCCGGCCGAGCACCACGTAGGCGCCACCGGTGAGATCGGCCAGGTGGCGGGCCCAGCGGCGGGCCCGGTGATCGACGGTGAGATCGATGTCGGCCGGTTCCCGTCCCAGCAGCAGGTCACGCACCGTGCCGCCGGCCAGGTAGAGTTCATCGGGCAGAACGCCGTATATCCTGGTCAGAAGGGCCAGGAGACCGGAACCGAGAAGGTCAGCGATCCCGGCCGCAGATATGGTGGTCCCGGGCTTCATACGCTCACTATAGCAACGGCGAACCGGTTTTTCCCGAAAAATATCCGGCCGGACAAAGATCCTTCCCCGGTTCCCGGTTTACGACCGGCCAGCCATTGTGTACCATGACCAACAGGAGTACCCGTACGAACCTGCGGCACCTGAGACCGCTTACAAAAACGAGGTTGAAAAACCATGCCCTTGCATACCCTGTGATCAGTAACGGTTATCAGGTCACAGCCACAATATGAACATCAGGCAGGTACAACAGTGCCGCTGCCGCAGACAGACAACTATCCCAGCACCTGGCACCTGGCACCTGGCACCTGGCACCTGACACCTGACACCTGACACCTGACACCTGACACCTGGCACCTGACATGGATGCAGCAACTTCACGAACCATTCGCCTGGGGCCGGTCAATGTCGGCCTGATCGGCCTGGACCAGGCCCTGAACCGGATTGCGGCCCTGGAACTGGACGAGGAACTGGCCGCAGACCTCCTCTTTGCGGAAATCAGCAAGAAAAATTACATCCCGCCGCATGCGCAGGAGGAATATCGCCAGGCCCTGCGCCGCGAGTACCGGCTGCACCTGCAGCGGGAGGAACGCGAACACCCTGCCCTGGAGGTGCGGATCTTCGGTCCCGGCTGCGTGTCCTGCAACTCCCTGCAGACCATGGTCATGGAGATC
>Ga0256840_1002425_pt1 | contig 16399 bp, 7 predicted proteins | sample 355202metaG_FD_185969 | JGI IMG/M metagenome (GOLD analysis project Ga0256840, IMG submission 185969) | Hydrothermal vent microbial communities from Mid Atlantic Ridge, Atlantic Ocean - 355-202 | ecosystem: Environmental > Aquatic > Marine > Hydrothermal vents | place: Atlantic Ocean: Mid... | reverse complement strand
TTAGCCCTATTTTTTCCTTCAATTCAGTGGAAATAGTTTTTTCAAATTCGGTCATCGGCAAGTCATAATAACTCATTAGGTTATCGAGACCAATTCCATAATCTGACACCAAATGACTATCACATTTAATATCCACTTGCAAACTACCCGAAGTGCCAATACGGATGATGTTTAGTTTTCTTTTCTTTTTTTTGATTTCACGTGTTTTAAAATCAATATTGACCAGGGCATCTAATTCGGTAAACGCAATCTCAATATTATCTGTGCCCATTCCTGTACTCATCACCATGATTGGCTTCTTTTTATAGGCGCCTACATGGGTAATGAATTCACGTTTATTCATTTCAAAGGTGATTTCATCGAAATGCTTGCTCACCCTATGTACCCTTCCAGGATCTCCAACTGTGATGATGGTGTCTGGAATATTCTCTGGCTTTAAACTAAGATGATATATGGAACCATCCTTGTTTATGATTAAATCTGTTGCAGGTATTTTACTCATAACTAGTTATTTGAGTGTCGAATATATTACAAAAATAATCTTGATACTACTAAATATTTGACTTTTAGATTAAATCAATGTTATGATTTAATAAAACATGATAATATCATGGAAAAATAGCAATTTATCATAATGCTTTGGCAGGATTTCCAAAGACCGTTTGCCCTTTTTTCACATCTGCAATAACTACTGAACCAGCTCCAATTCTCGCGCCTTTCCCTACGTTTACGCCAGAAATGATAGTAACACCAGAGCCAACAAACACTTCATCGTCAATGGTAACTCCTGTATTTATAATGCTCCCTGCCCCAACTTGGACAAAATCACCAAGCGAACTCTCAAAATCAATGGTTGTATTTGAATGTAAAATACAATGGTTTCCTACCACCACATTAGCACCTACTACTGTACCTGCGTTAATAATATTGCCATGGCCTAAATTTGCTGACTCAGAGATAATAGTTGACTTATGTATAGCATTAACAGGCATCATTTTTCGCCTCTTTTTTAGCATTTCGACAAGGCTCTTTTTGAGTTTATTATCATCAACCGCTATTACCGCCTCACATTTTTTTCCAATCAACTTCAAAAAACCATCATCATCAGTGCTGCCCAGCACGAAAATGTCTTTAATTTCATTTCCATGCAATGCCTTATCATCATCTAAAAAACCATAAACGACTACGCCATTACTCGTGAAAACATCATGAACAGCCTTTCCAAGACCATTCGCTCCAAAAATAATTACAGGGTTATCCATCTGTTTTTTTGGTTGCAAAGTACAGGTATATATAGAATAATTGCAAGTATTAGCAAAGGAGCATTGCTACTTAATACTGAATTTTTTAGCAAGCTTACCGATTTTCACTTCAAACTCTCCTGCTTCCACAACCCACTTATTATCAATGCCTACGAGTGCCAAGTCGTTTCCAGATATTTTAAAGCTAACGGTTTTCTTTTCCCCCTCATTTAACTCAATTTTCTCAAAACCTCTTAGCCTTTTTACCGCAGGTGTAATACTCGCTACTAAATCACTAATGTAAAGCTGTACAACTTCCTTTCCAGTTCTCTTTCCTGTATTAGTTACATCCACAGAAATGGTAATATCACCATCAGATGCCATACTTTCAACACTCGACTGTAAGTTTGAATACTCAAAAGTTGTATAACTTAAGCCAAACCCAAAATCATACTGTGGGTTGTAATGCGTTGTTGTTGCTTCTCCTAAACTTCCCTCGGTGATGACTAGTTCTTCTGTATATTTATGATCATAATTCACCAAAGAGCTTACAAATCTCGGATACGTAATTGGTAGTTTTCCTGAAGGGTTCACGTCACCAAACAAAACATCAGCAATGGCAATCCCTCCCTCATTTGCAGGCAAATATGCCATCAGCACACCACTCATCGCCTCTTCAATATTGTTAATCAATCTCGGTCTTCCTTCAATCAATACTAGTATCATCGGCTTCCCTGTCTTTGCCAATGCTTTTGCCAATGCCACTTGATTCGCAGCCAAGTTAATATCTTCAAAATCACCCGGTTTCTCTGTGTAGGAGGTTTCTCCCAGACAAAGTACAATGTAATCAACATCCTTGGCGGCATCCACTGCAGCTTGAATATCGATTGGTGCTGAAAATCCTTTGCCACCTACAAAAGACACATTGCTAGCTCCTATTTTCTCAACTACTGCTTCATAAACCGTTAATTTATCTTTTGCATAATCATCTGTCTCTTCTCCTTGCCAAGTATAACTCCAGCCACCGTTGAGACTTTGCATTGAATTACTAGTTTGCCCTGTTACCAAAACCTTTTTATTCTTTGATAATGGTAGGATGTCATTTGAATTCTTCAGAAGCGTAATTGATTCTTGAGCAATCTCTAAACTTGCTTTTCTAAATTTATCGGATCCAAAATCAGGGTAATCACTCAGTGGGTAAAATGCTTTATCAAATAATCCTAACTTAAATTTTACTTTCAGAATCCTTGTCACAGATTCATTAATCCTAGAAATCGGTACTTCACCTGATCTAACCAAATCAAGTAACAATTCAGCAAAACTATAATCATATGGCACCATGCTCATATCAACGCCAGCATTTACTGCCATTTTTACTGCTTCTCGCTTAGATGCAGCCACTTTATGTCGCGTATATAGGTAATCTATATCTGCCCAATCAGTCACTGCAATACCTTCAAAACCTAGTTCGTCCCTGAGAATTTCAGTTAAAAAGTAGTGACTAGCATGCACTGGCACTCCATTCACCTCTCCTGAATTAATCATCAATGTATGTGACCCAGCATCAACAGCAGATTTAAATGGGGGTAAAAAATACTCTCTCATATATCTATCTGGAATCCAAGCAGGTGTACGATCTTTTCCGCTTAATGGAAAACTGTATCCAATATAATGCTTCATGCAAGAAGCTACTTTTGTTTTATCTGAAATATCATTTCCTTCATATCCTTTGATCATCGCTTTTCCCAAGGTTTTAACCAAAAACACATCCTCACCCAATGTTTCATACAGCCGTGGCCACAGTGGATTCCTACCTACGCCAAGCACAGGCGAAAAATTCCATGGAATTGTTGACGCCCTAGTTTCGTATGCCGTTATCGCTGCAGCCTGTTCCACCAAACCAACATCCCAAGTAGCTGCCTGTCCTATTTGCTGCGGTACTAACGTTGCGCCAATGGTATAGTTTACGCCATGGATTGCATCAATTCCATACAAAATTGGAATTCCAAGTCTCGTTTCTTTTTTAGCAATATTTTGAATTGAAGATTGTATCTCAACCCATTTCTCTTGCGTCCTTGCACGCCCTCCAGTGTTCAATATTGAGCCAACTTTATACTTGACAATCGCCTCTTTCAATTTTTCGTCATTCAACGTAATTGGGTTATCAGCACCATATACGTTTTCACCATTGGCGACAACAGATACTGTTATTTGCGTCATTTGCCCAACTTTCTCCTCTAAACTCATTTTGGAAAGCAATTGTGCTGCTTTTTGGTCTACTCCGATTGGTTTTTGTTCTGTTGTTTGCACATTTTGTGCCTTACAACTTACCGCTAAAAATATAAGTAACAGTGGCAATACATTGAAAGGTAATAGTTTTTTTAAACTCATGTTAGGCAGGTGATTTTATTTAATAATTATTTTCTTTGATAATATTTGTTGATTAATTCTAGTCCTTAAAATATAAACACCAGGATTTCTTACTGTTATTTTATAGCGATTCTTTGTGGTTTTCTCTAGGACAAATGGGACTTCTTTTCCCAATAAATCAAAAACGTTAATTTCTTTAACACTTGGTGCCTCTCGATCCTTGAATACCAACCAGAAGCTACCTTCTGCAGGAACAGGATAAACTTGATAGTTGTTTTTACTTTCATGATCTATTAACCCAGTGATTGTGCTTTGTAGTCTTACATCATCAAGAAAAAATGCTCCTTTTCCTTTGTTTAAAAAAATCTTAACATGCTGCACAATGGTAGAATCTACCACTCCTCCATCTGTTTGCCAATGATTTTCAAAATCGTATTGATACGTATGAAACTCGTTATCCTTTTCAAGCTGATTTTTCAAGTATAAGTAATTTTTATTGGTCTGCTTTCCTTCTGCATCCACCAAATAAGCAGTAAGACCAATTCCAGTATCTGTACCATCAGTTTTTACCGATAATGTTAGCTTAGTATGAGGCCCAACATTCACAGGATTACAAAAAGTAGCAAGCACATAAGGCACCGCATATATACGATTTACATCATAATCTACTCTCAGACTACCATTTTCATGTGTTAAAGTCATATCATTATTGGTGCCAGGAACAGCTGTCCAAATATCAATATTATCCCCTTCAAAATTATCTATTAAATACCCAGAAGCACCCGGTATGTGAACGGGCTTTACACTAAAAACTGCACTGTCAGTAGTACACGCCAAATCTGTTATGAATTTTACTTTTACTTCCGCTGTTTTTTCTTTCCAGTCTATGGTTATTTCATCTGTCCCTTGTCCTGCTGCTACCTGAGAGTCCTCACCAATATTCCAAGTATAGGTAGCATTTGGAATAGTCGAGACCTTGTATTTCACACCTTTTTGAAATTGATTAGGGTATTTTTCACCTGTGATTTTGGGTGTTATAAGTGAATATACTCGCACATAATCTATTTCATATTTTTGAGGGAAAATAGAATCATCTATTCCCTGCTGTCCTCCCCAATTTCCACCAATTGCTTGATTCAAAATAATATAGAATGGTTGATCAAATGGCCATTCTTTTGATGTTTTTTCTTCATTCGTAAAAGTGTAGTACAAATTATCATCTACAAAAAAATCTATTCTATCTTCATACCACTCTATGGCATACACATGAAATGCTGTTTCTGCATCTGGGATAGTGATTACTTTCCCCTTTTCTGTGTTTTTAGTGTGATTATAGGCTTCGGTATGTACCGTGCCATGTATTTTAGTAGGATCAAACCCTACATATTCCATAATGTCTATCTCCCCGCTTTTTGGCCAACCTCCGTAATCATTATTGACAGGTAACATCCAGAATGCCGGCCATACACCTCTTCCAGAAGGCATCTTTAACCTCGCCTCTACCCTGCCGTATTTCCAATCTACCTTATATTTTGTTTTTACCCTAGCTGATGTGTATGACTTTCCTCCAAAGCTTTCTTTATGCGCTTCAATAATAAACTTTCCGTTTTCTACTCTAGCATTAGTCAATCTATCGGTATGGTATTGTTTTTCGTTATTACAGCAAGCCGGTCCTACTTCATAAGTCCAATATTCTCCATTTAGTTTACCATCCACCTCAAATTCATCTGCCCATACCAGTGCTTTCACACAGCGACCTTGTGCAAATAAGGAAGAATTGCTTAAAGCGTAAGTTAAAAATAGTAAAGTAAAAAATAGGTGTTTAGTCATTGTAGTATTGAAAGGCTAAAAATTTTACGTAAAAAAAAGGGAGGAGATATTTTTCTCCTCCCTATTAAAATTTAATTAAAATCTCTATTTATTCTAATCGGAGATCATCAAAGTAATAAGAATTCTCTTTACCCTTTTTGCCAGCTGGGATAAAATCAAAATACAGAACCAATTTGTTAAACTTATCAGAATCAGCTGCGTCAAAAGTAAATGTTAATTCTTCCCACTCGTTAGCAACTGTTGTCGGAACAATAATAGATTTGTTCCCATCACCTTCCAGTTTAAGCCTGACATCTTTACCAGCCTCAGGAGAATATACTTTCATTTTGATACTTGTTTTCGTAGAGAAATCAATCTTTTCCGTTAAGAAAACACCCATTCCAGACCACCATACAACACTATCACCTTGAAAAAGCTCTCTAACGGTATTACTCGTATTTATCCCTGAGGCATCAGGATTATCTACTTTAGCAGTTGATATTGCCTTATCGGAAAAAGTAAACCAAGATAAAGATGCATCTCCTTCAAAATCCAAATTAAATGCACCCAATATGATATCTCCCTTTTTTTCTCTAACACCATCCACATTAGTAGCTGTTAAAATAGCATTATATATTCCTTCAGCAGCATAAGTGTGCACTGGACTTTCATCAGTTGAAGTTTCTCCATCACCAAAATTCCATAGATAACTATCTCCCAATTCTGATGTATTTGTGAAGGTTACTTCCAATCCATTTACTGCCACATCAAAATTCGGGATTGGAGGAGGCCCTGGTATTGCTGGCTCATCGGCCGCATTGTCATAACTTACAAATGTATACCTAAAACGTCGCGTTCTTTTATTATTAGCGTCCTCAGGCTGAGTTACAGTAATTCTTAGCGTATCTACTCCATTTTCAATGTCTTCCAACTGATCCACGCTATATTCAATAGCATCAACTGGCACTTTAGATTTACCGATTTCAGAATCAGCTCTAAAATAGAATCCCATAAACGCTCCAGTACCTATAAGTTTTAACTTATCATTATCTACATCATACTCAAATGTATGAGTTCCTGATCCCCAAGCACTGTTATCTTCATCGTTAAGTCCTTTATAGGCATCTGCTTCTGTTACATCTTTACACCCCCAGCTTAATTTCATATTGTCCTCCGACCAATACGAGTCACCAGCATTGAAAGAAAAGGTTCCGTCAGTACTAAAGCTGTATTCATTATTAAGCATACATGGTCTGCTATCAAATGTTTGATTCCCGTCATCACCAAAAGACCACTCCAAACCCCATTCCGTATCAGTGTCAAGCTTACTTTCTTGCCTAACTCCATTACCCTCTCTCACCATCTTCCAAATCTTTGGAGCTGTCCCATCTCCAGCCAACTTATTTAATGGAGTCCTTGTATCAACTTCTGCTGATCTCTGGTGGGTACCACCATCTCCAGTAGCTGTCAAGTTCACGGTGTAAACTTTTGCTGCAGCATAAGTATGTGAAGGATTCTCTTCTGTTGAAGTTTCACCATCACCGAAATCCCATGCATAAGAGGTTGCATTTAAAGATACATTCTCAAATGTAAATTTCAGAGGATTAGTTGCGTCCTGTGTTGAATTGAACCTTGCGTCCGGTTTTAGCGCGTCTGGCCCTTCATCAGGTCCACATGCCTGAAATACTACCATAGACCCAATAATAGCCATGGTAAAAAAGTACTTGATAAATTTTTTCATAATGATTAATTTTAATTAGAATTCTTGTTATAATTTGAGTTTTAATTTATTTTAGAACCCTAAAGGTACATCACCTAATGTGCATATATAAAATTTATCACTACATCATAACTACATCACCTCATAATTTTACATTCTTACCGATACATCAATTTATTTTGTAAATTTGCTGCCAGACTTATGAAAATACTATATAACAAAGGGGAAATTATACTTTTTAAATTCGCGGCAGGTGTTTTACTGTTGCTGATTTCACATACTTCCCTATCTCAAAATTTTCCCAAAGGACTTCCTTTTACTGAAAATTATCAAAAATCTGACTATGGGGCAGGAACTCAAAATTGGAGCATCGTTCAAGGCAAACAGGGCATTATGTACTTCGCAAACAACGAAGGAATGCTAGAATTTGATGGCACCAACTGGCGTAAGCACGTACTGCCAAATAGAACCGTTGTTCGCTCCCTTGCAATAGGTGAAAACGAGGACATATATGTTGGTGGACAAGGAGAGTTTGGTTTTTTCAGTCCAGACTCAAATGGCGCACTAACCTATCACTCTCTCGTCGATAAAATACCAGCATCAGACCGGAATTTTGAGGATGTCTGGCGAATATTAAACACCTCCCAAGGCGTTTTTTTTAATACTTTCAAAGCCATTTACCAATACCAAAATGGTAAAATTTCTGTTTTCAAACCAGAACAAAAGTTTGGATACCTATTTAAAGCACATGATAAAATATATGTAGGTGACTATAATAATGGCATTCTATTATTCAATGGTGAAGCGTTTAAAGTGGTTGAAAATTTACAAAAACTAAAAGGCATTGAGATTGTTTCTATGTTAGAGGGAGATAAAAAAGAAGTTATCATTATTACTAGAAATCAAGGTTTGTATAGATTGATTGGATCTGAACTAGCCCTATGGGAGATTGAAATCAATGACACATTCAAGAATAGCGGCGCTTACAGCGCCATAAAGCTCCGCAATAGCAATTATGTTATTGGCACCTCCACTGACGGGTTAATTGTCTTGGATTCCTTTGGAACACTCGTACTGCATTTATCAAAAAATAGAGGTTTGGAAAATAGAACTGTCTTATCGCTTTATGAAGATGATACCCAAAACTTATGGGCTGGCTTAGGAAATGGCATTGCCTATATTGAAATAAATTCGCCCTTAACCCTCATCGATGAAAAGTTAGGCGTATTAGGTGCGGGATATACCGCAATAATCATGGACAGTACTTTATACTTGGGTACAAATCAAGCAGTATTTACAACCAATATACACAACACACAAATAAAATCACCAGGTAGTCAGCTTTTTAAAAATATTGTGGGTTCGGAAGGTCAAACGTGGAGTACAACTGTTTTGGGGAATAAACTGATTCTTGGGCAACATGATGGCGCATCAGTATTATCCAATAATTCTCTTAAAAAAATCTCTGATATACAAGGAGCATGGCAATTTGTAAAACTCAATAATAGAAGAAATTATATGTTAGGAGGGCATTACAAGGGTTTAGTCTTGTACAAAAACCTAGGCACTGACCAAGCAACCGACTGGGTATTTCAACACAACATCAAGGGGTTTGACGAGTCTTCAAGAGTCATTGTTCAAGACAACAATTCAACCAATACTTTTTGGATTGCACATGCATACAAAGGCATCTATAAAGTTATCCTGAACAATACACTAGATAGTGTCACCCAGGTGAAATTATATGATTCCAAACATGGATTACCTTCCAATATTTCAAACAATGTGTTTAAAATAAAAAATAAAATCCTGTTTGCAGGCGAAAAGAATATGTTCACCTATGATCCAATTACAGATAGGTTTGTTCTTGATACTTACTGGAATAGCCTATTAGGAACAGGGTCTTCGACAAATAAACTAGTAGAAGATAATCGGGGAAACGTGTGGTTTGCTATTGATAAAAAAGTAGGAAAATTAAGTTTTTCAAAAAACAGAAAGGAAGTAATAAAACAAACAATACTAGAAAAGCTCAACGGCAAATTAATGCCAGGATTTGAACATATTTATCCTTGCAAGAATGGCGATGTGATTTTCGGAACTGATGAAGGATTTGTTTATTATAATCCAAGCAATACAAAACCTATCACAAAAACCTATAAAACCTTATTAAGAAATATTAAGATAACAGGACAAGTTGACTCTACTATATATCATGGCTATCAAACTAACAGCACTACCAAGCTGTCAGCGACATTAAACAATCTAAAATTCAGTTATTCTGCAATTTTTTATGAAAGCCCTAAAAAAACAAAGTACAAATACTACTTGGAAGGTTTTGAAAACAAATGGTCAAAATGGTCAAATAGCACCGAAAAAGAATACACCAATCTGCCAAACGGGAAGTATATTTTTCATGTAAAATCAAACAATATTTATAATCATGAGAGCCAGGAAGCCAACTATACTTTCGAGATACTACCTCCATGGTATTTAAGCAACTATGCCTATATAGCATATGCCATTGTTGGTTTAGCGTTTTTATTAGGAATTGATGCCATCAGTAAAAAATCACACCATAAAGAGAAAGAGGCTTTAAGACAGGATCAAAGAAAAGCATTAAAGAAAAAGGAAAAAGAGTTTAATAAAATAAGAAAAAAGAAAGAGCGAGAAATTATAAAGTTAACCAATGATAAATTAGAAGCAGATATCGTTCATAAGAATAAGGAACTTGCCACGACTACCATGCAGGTCATTCACAAAAATGAATTCTTGATTCAACTGAAAGACAAACTACAAGGGTTAAGCAATGGTTTAAAAACTAAAAATACATACAAAGAGTTATCTCAATTAATTAAGTCTATCGATAGTGACATAGTGCATGATGTAGATTGGAAAAAATTTGAAGTGTATTTTGATGAAACCCACGAAGGATTTCTAGGGAAAATACGAGACCAATATCCAAAACTCTCTCCAAAAGACCTGAAGCTCTGCTCCTACCTACGCATGAACCTAACAACAAAGGAGATTGCCCCCCTCATGAATATATCTGTTAGAGGCGTGGAAATAGCACGTTATAGACTTCGGAAAAAGCTGAAAATTAATGACAATAAAATTGATTTGATTGATTTTATATTAAAAATATAACCTCTTATTAACTAATAAAAAAAGCCTGAATCATGGATTCAGACTTTTACTAATACCTTAAAATTTTAAAACTAATACCCAGGATTTTGAGGGAAACCAGGCATCAATTGAAGTTCTGAATCTGGAATAGGCCAATTGATATGATGTGGTTTCACATTATCTTTTGTCCAATTATGCCAATAATTAGGATCAGAAGCGAAATTTTTCATTCTGTCATACCAAATTCCCATTCGCTTCAAAGTAAACCACCTATGCCCTTCCAATGCCAATTCACGACCTCTCTCTTCTAAAATTTTATTCTGGTTAATTACTGTCAAGTCAGGAATCCCTGCTCTTTGACGTATAACATTTAAATAAGTAAGCGCCTTAGCGTCATCACCTTTTCTCATATATGCTTCTGCTGCAATAAGGTAGGTTTCCGCAAATCTATAAATCATTAAATTTTTACTTGATTTTAAATCCTCTATGCCTCTATCCTTATCTTGATATTTTATTGTTGCAGGATGAATTCTACCATAAAATAATTTTTGTTCACTTTCAGTACCATATTGGTTATAGAGTTTAACTTCATCGCCAAGCTGAACTCCATCTGGCAAATCAGTAGGGTCATTATAATAAAACTTATGCGTATAAAATGCATCCCAGCGCTTATCACTTTCCTTCCCATTCGGATTATCCTTTCTGTAAAGCGAAAATAGATAATCATTTGGAAAGATTCTTGACCAATTTTTTCCTCCAATATTAATATCCCTTTTCATGCCAGGAGTATTATCATACGCAGGAAAAAAATGATTTGCCGCCCAATGAATTATTCCTCCTCCAGGTGTATCTCTTCTGAATTGCCTAGTATAAATAGCTTCCTTATGATTTCCTGCATCTGAAGTTCCTTCAAAAATTGCCGGCAAATCTGATAACAATTCATACGGTCCTTCATTGATGATTTTTTCGGCTTGAATAGCCGCTTCATCCCAATCTCCTTTGAACATAGCAACTTTTGCTCTAATGTGCCGCGCATTCCCCTGATTGTACTGACCATGTCTACTTTCCCAAGCGAGGTTTTCGATACCGTAATCCAAGTCAGATTCCAATAGTGCATATACCTCTTCCTCAGTAGCTACCTTAAAATCTAATGTAAAAGCATTTTCAGGTGTAGTAGGCACTGTATTTATGAAAATATTGGTAAACCACCTATACAAATAAAAATATGCATGTGCTCTAGCTACTTTAGATTCCGCTAAAATTTGAATACGCTCTTCTTCATCAATTCCTTCCATCTTTTCAGCAGCGTCAATCAGCGTATTTGCTCTATCTACAATTTTATACCATGAACGCCACATGAAGGCTATTTTTGGTCCTCCCCAACTTGCCGGTTCTACACGCCTAAAAGAAGCAAAATTCCATATCGTACCATCCCTACAAACAGCCAAATCATTGGTAGCTCTAGTTGCCATCCAAATATCCGCAGTATGCGGACCGGGGTTATAAATTTTTCTTTCTAATGAATAAAGTCCGATAACACCAGTTTTCAAACCTGCCGGTGTGCCGTATACAAAATCTGCAGATATGTCCGTCACAGACTCGTCTTTGAGTAAATCATCACACCCTGAAAATACCAAGATGAATGATAAAATAATTATTGATTTATAATAAAGAATTTTCATAATATTCATATGTATTTAAAATGAAAGATTTAGACCTACTGTCAGTGATTTTCCTTCTGGAAACTGTCCGGGATTATTTTCAGGACTATAAGAAAGGTAATCTGTTTTAGTCCATAAGTTAGTACCTGTTACGTAAGCCCTAGCACTTGAAAGTCCCAATTTTGTAAATAAGTTTTCAGGAAAACTATAAGCCACCGTCAATGTTCGTAATCGCACATAAGATGCATCTCTAAGGGCATGATCCCATGCAAATAATGGTGCAGTAAGCGCATTAGGTCTTGGAAATTCATTGGAGTTATTCTCAGGAGTCCAGTAATTAAGCTTCACACCATTGTCCCTCCCCTTAAAAACTCCATCACTTGCTAAATAAGAATTAGTCTTTTTAGAGCCATGTACAACATATAAATCGGCATATAATTCAATGCCTCTATAATTAAAATTTGTTGAAATTGATCCATACCATTTAGGGTCTTTACCAATTACTACTTGATCATCAGGAGTAATTTTCCCATCGCCATTTGTATCTCTTACTATTAAATCCCCTGGTCTTGCACCCAGCATCCAACCATCCTCTATCTGAAATCTGTCTTGCCAAATACCATCAGTTACATAATTGTATGCATTGTTTATAGGCTCCCCAACAAAATATCGTTCATCTATCTGTTGAAGAGGGTTGCCTAGACTATCAATCCCATACAATTCAATAATTTTATTTTTGTTAGCAGAAAAATTCAAGGTAGCGTACCAGTCAATCTTATCATTGGTTATAATATTAGCAGTAAGCCCCAATTCAACTCCTTTGTTATTAACTTCCCCTACATTATCATATGTGTTAGTGTATCCTGTAACCTTTGGCACACCTCTTAAAACTAATAAATCAGTAGTACTAGTATTATAGAATTCAACCGTTCCCTTAAGAAATTGATTGAAAATCACAAAGTCAAGCCCAATATTGAATGTAGTAGAGGTTTCCCACTTTAAATTAGGGTTAGGAAGCAAGCTTCCCGGAGCATACCCTTGCAATGTATTTCCTCCCGATCCATTATCTATATATTGTTCAACAGTAGCAATAGAAATTGTTTTTGCAGGTGTTATCGCCTCATTCCCTGTTTGTCCATAACTTACCCGTAGTTTCAATTCATCCAACCAGTCCTTTTTGGCAAAATCTTCTTCATGTATTTTCCAAGCAATTGCAGCAGCAGGAAAATAACCCCATTTATCGCTTTCACCAAATACAGAGGCCGCATCTGCCCTGGCCGTTAAGGTGAACAAATATTTTTCTTTAAAGTTATACCGCACTCTTCCTAAAAATGATAAAATTGCTTTTCTTGAATTGGCAGGATTCCCTGCGTAATCAATAAAATCTACCGCACTTTGGGTTTCTGCAGATCTTATACCAGCATATCCCAAATCATCATTTTCAAACCCCACACCTTTTATGTCAAATTTTGTCCTTTTAAACTGGTTTATACTTTGTAGAAATGTAAAATCTAAATGATGCGATTCATTAATATCTTTGGTATAGTCAATTATATTTTCAACTAAAAACTCAGTGTAAGACCTGTTGTAAACTTGTGCCAATCCATTTCCACTAGATCCCTCATGGAGTGTAGTTAGATACTTTCCTCCTGTTTGATCCCAAGAAATTGATGTTCCACTCAATCTATATTTAAAACCCTTAAATAACTTCACATCTAAAAATAAATTCACTGAATTTTTATTTTTAAATATTTCATTGGTTGATTCTTGGATATTCCATAAGGGATTATACTTGTCCTGATCTATTGGAAATCTGACAATTTCACCCGCTGCATCAAATGGAAATCCCAACGGAGGCAAAGTAATGTATTTGTTTATACCACCACTTTCTATATTCTGCACAGAACGAGAAAAATAAGAATTAACACCGACACTGACTTTATCAGACAGCTTTTGATCAATGTTAAAACGCAAACTCCCCCTTGTAAATCCAGAAGTAGGAATTAGTCCATTTTGATCATAAAAACCAAGACCTAAATAAGTCTTGGTACTTTCATTCCCTCCACTAATGCCAATATCATGTTTTTGAATTTGCGCTGTCTCCAGCACCAAATCCTCCCAGTTTACAAAGGCTTTATCCTGCACTGCTTTCAACTGAATGGGTGAATCAAAAACTGCCTCATCTGTCAAAAATTCCCCTGTTCTAGAGGAGGCTCTAAATGCCTCTCTTTTCAGTTGAGCCCACTCCTCTGCTGAATAGAGATCAAAATTTCTGGTTAGCTTTTGCACACCATAATAACCATTATAAGTAATTTTTACTTTCCCTCCAGACCCTCGCTTAGTAGTAATCAAGATAACACCATTCGAAGCCCTAGCACCATAAATTGCTTGAGACGCAGCATCTTTCAATACTTCAATAGATTTTATATCAGCTGAATTAACCTCATCTATGCTCTCAACAGGAATACCATCCACAATAAAAAGAGGATCATTACTTGCTATCAATGACTTTCTTCCCCTGATTAAGATTTTCGAACCTCCTCCCGGTCTAGCGTCCCCAAGTGTAACCTGCACCCCTGCCGCTTTACCCCTTAGCATCTCTGCAACATTAACAGTAGGTATGGCATTGGCTTTTTCTACATCTATAGAAGTAACGGCCCCAGCTATATTACTTCGTTTTTGGGTACCATAGCCAACGACCACCACTTCATTTAGGAATGATAAATCTTCCGCAAATTTTACATTGATTGTTGCTTGTTTCCCCACTTTTACTTTTTGTGCTTCATAACCTACAAAAGAAAAGTTGAGTTCAGCATCCGGTCCTGATACTTCAAGCTGATAGTTACCATCAATATCACTCACCGTTCCATTCTGCGTTCCCACTTCCAAAATATTCACGCCTGGAAGTGTCGTTCCGTCATAATCTGATACTGTCCCTTTGACCTGCTTTTGAGCCATAAGGAAACTCGTATTGAGCATCAGTAACAGAAAAAATAATAGTCTTGTAAAGTTCTTCATATACGCTTAGGTTTATAATTACTTAAATTTGAATCCGTTGTTAATAATATCTATGTATAGGTTCTGCAATACATAGTATGCCTTTTTCTTTTCTCCTTTTTCAGACATGATTCCTTTACGATTCCAGCCATCTTGAATGACTGGCAAATGCCGCCTAGGCGATCTAAAATCGGTTAAAATCCATGGCGTTACTCCTCTAAATTGAGGTATTCTTTTTAGCATATCTAGCGTATGCTTATATAAATTCTCTTGATACTCTTCTGTCCAAACCTCGTTGCTTGCCCCATGTAATCCTTGCAGCGCCCCTCCACCAAATTCAGTAATAATCGCAGGTTTATTGTAGTTCAATTCCCATGTTACATTGTCGCAAGACTCTGGCGTACCACCATACCAACCTATATATTGGTTGAATCCCAAAATATCTACATCTTCTACAATTGGATCTTCGATAACCATGGTGTTGGGTTCTCCTTCCTTACTATGCTTTTCTAGCGCTGCACTTACAAGTCTTGACGAATCCAGACTTCTTGCATGCTTTATCATACTTCTTAAAAACTTGTTTCTAGGCTCACTAATTGGCGTCTCATTTGCCATAGACCATATAATCACCGAAGCCCTGTTTTTATCTCTTGTAATAAGCTCAGTCAATTGATTTTCAGCATTTTTATATGTCTCAGGATTTTCCCAACTTATTGTCCAATACACAGGCACTTCTTCCCACAGTAAAATCCCCATTTCATCTGCCAACCTCGCTACATATTCATTATGTGGGTAATGTGCTAAACGAATAAAATTTGCGCCCAATTCTTTGACTCTACTTAATAACATGTAGGCATCCTCTTTAGAAAAAGCCCGACCACCTCTCATTCCATTTTCTTCGTGAGAGCAAATCCCTCGTAGAAATATTGACTTGCCATTGAGCATAATATCCATCCCTTTGGTTTCAATTGTTCTAAAACCAATTTGATCTACCAAACTTTCACTATCCGTTGTGAATACCACTTTATACAGTTTAGGGTTTTCTGGAGACCATAATTTTAGCTTATTGACTTTAAATTTCAGATCAGCGTACCCATTCTCATCCGTTTTGATTGTATATTTACTACCCACTTCCAGTATCTCTACCGTAATTTTCTGACTAGACGTTGCCCCAACCAACTTGATAAAACCAACAAGCTGGTTATTAGTTCCATTTTTTAGTTGTAAAGTATAATCCTTAATAAAGGTTTGTGGAACTTCCACCAATTTCACATCCCTAGTTAAACCCCCATAATTCCACCAATCGGTATTTACTGTAGGCACTGCATCCTTATGCCTCTTATTATCCACCTTTACAATTAAAAAATTGTCTTTTTCCTTTAGTATATCTGTTACCTCAAAATTAAAAGGGGTGAATCCTCCAATATGCACTCCTAATTTCTTCCCATTCAAATAAACATCTGCACGATAATTTGCGC
>Ga0256840_1002424_pt1 | contig 16401 bp, 13 predicted proteins | sample 355202metaG_FD_185969 | JGI IMG/M metagenome (GOLD analysis project Ga0256840, IMG submission 185969) | Hydrothermal vent microbial communities from Mid Atlantic Ridge, Atlantic Ocean - 355-202 | ecosystem: Environmental > Aquatic > Marine > Hydrothermal vents | place: Atlantic Ocean: Mid... | reverse complement strand
ATATTTAACCCAAATTCAACATAAAATCAATAGAAGACCAAGAGAAAATTTGAATTATGAAAATCCTAGAGATGTTTTTTATAAATTAGCATCTTGATTTTTGCATTTGCCACTTGAACCTACCTAAATTACTTTTAAACTATGAAAACAATCTTTACAATCGCTATTTTTTTTATTGCCCATATTACTTACGGTCAGAATAGTATTGAATGGTCACCTGAAATAGAAATTCAGTTTTCAGACTTTCAATCTTCGTCAACCGAGATTAATGAAAGTTTTAGTATATATTCTATCAGGAGCGGAACCTTAGTAGATTTTGCGTATGCCATGAGCAATGCCGAGTTCATGTTTACCAAGAATTTTAATACGAAAGTCACGACAATTTTTAATAAAAAAGCAAGTTACATCTCAGCGCCAAATGAAGAAATTGCAAATCAACTTGTTAAATTTGGGCAGATGGAATTTGACCTTGCCGAACTATTCGCAAGAAAACTTAGAAAGAAGCTATACGAAAGCAAGGGGGTTTTCTCTAGCGCCGATTTTTTCAAACCACTGTATGACCAGATCATGGAAGAACACTCGGATAGGTACAATGCATTAGGAAAATCAACTGATATGGGTAGAAATGCCGAGGTGTTAGTAGCAGAAAGAGAAAAAATAAAACAAGAAATTGAGGCATTATCTGATTACTGCAAAACCTGTAAGCCACCTAAAAAAAGAAAACGGCGGAAATAGTTCTTGCGGGTTTAAAACGAATACTGTCAGTTTACTATCCAACCCTTCATTCATATTATGAATAAGTTTATATTTGGGGATGGCCAAAGTAAAAACAACTTTTTTCTGTCAGAACTGCGGGACGCAATATGCCAAATGGCAAGGAAAATGTAGTGCCTGCAATGAATGGAATACCATTGTAGAAGAACTTGTCCAAAAAGAAACCAAGCAGCCTGCTTGGGAATCAAACAAAAAATCAACACAACGTATCAACAGACCGCAGCCCATTAGCAACATCGCCTACCAAGATGAACAAAGAATCAATACAGGTGATGGCGAATTAAACCGAGTGTTAGGTGGAGGGATTGTTCAAGGATCCTTAATACTAATAGGAGGCGAGCCGGGCATTGGAAAATCAACCTTGATGCTCCAATTAGCATTGAAACTTAGCAGCCTAAAAGTACTTTACATTTCGGGAGAGGAAAGCGAGAAGCAAATAAAAATGAGGGCCGACAGAATGAGTGTTCAATCTGAAAATTGTTTCATCCTAACAGAGACTTCCACACAAAATATTTTCAAGCAAATAGCCGCACTTAATCCTGATGTAGTAATTGCCGACTCTATACAAACGCTACATTCCTCGGTCATCGAATCCACCGCGGGTTCAGTATCCCAAGTAAAACAAACCGCTGCAGAGCTCATGAAATTCGCCAAAGAATCAGGTACTCCTGTATTTCTAGTCGGACATATCACCAAAGATGGTGCTATTGCTGGACCCAAAGTATTGGAGCATATGGTGGACACTGTACTGCAATTTGAAGGAGATAGAAATCTGGCGTATCGGATTTTACGCACCACCAAAAATCGATTTGGCTCTACTTCTGAATTAGGGATTTATGAAATGACTGGCACGGGACTTCGAGAAGTCAGCAATCCTTCTGAGATATTAATTACCCAGCGAGATACAGATTTGAGTGGAGTCACCATCGGTGCGACAATCGAAGGAAACCGCCCACTGTTGATAGAAATCCAGTCGTTGGTCAGCACAGCAAATTATGGTACACCGCAAAGAAGTTCCACAGGTTTTGATGCGAAAAGATTAAATATGTTGCTCGCTGTTCTTGAAAAAAGAGGTGGGTTTCGCATGGGTAGTCAAGATGTTTTCTTGAATATTGCTGGCGGATTAAAAATCGAAGACCCCGCTATTGACCTAGCAGTATGTGTGGCAATTGTTTCTTCGTTTGAAGAAATGGCAGTATCAGAAAATACTTGCTTTGCGGCAGAGGTGGGTCTTGGCGGTGAGCTCAGAGCGGTTAACAGAGTAGAGAATAGAATCTCTGAAGCTCAAAAACTTGGGTTTGAAACCATTTACATTTCTAAGTTTGGATTAAAATCACTTGATACTTCTAGGTACTCCATTAAAGTAAAACCATTTAGTAAACTGGTGGATGTATTTGGAGATTTATTTGGGTAATCTACAGTTTCCAGCCTTTTCGGTATTCTCTTTTTACAAACTGATTTGCCTCGTCAAAATTTGTAACTTTCATGTTCGCACCATCCCAAAGCAATTTTTTCCTGCCAGGATAGTCAAACCTATTGTTACTATTAAGTTTTCTAATCATATAACTTCTAATTGCCAGGTTCCCCATCAAAACAGTTTCTGTAAGAGGTCCTGCAAAATCGAAAGAGGAGGTTAAAGCCTGGTGCTTTTCTTTTCTAAAGCCCTCCTTACAAGCCGCCACCCAGCTGGCTTGATGTCCATATTCTGGCGCATCTCCTTCGGCAGCTTCTCCTGTTTCTCCAATTAATACTTCTCCATTATTAAAATAAATTTTAGGATGTTTTCCGTAGGTGCCACAGGTCATAATCCCTTTTTCTCCAATCATCATTACGCCATTGGCGCTATCAACACTGCCAATCGGGTGATCTGCAGGAATTAACTCAGGATGGAACGGTCGTAAGCCCCCGTCAGACCATGTCATGATTAACTCCGTTGGGTTTTTCTCCGTAGCCTGAAATTTTAGTTGCGTTCTTGACGATGGGGGACAGGATTCCGGTAGGTATTCTGGTGTCCAATCTTTTGTGAACACTGCTCCTACACTGCTTTCTACTTCTGTTGGATAACCAAGTCCCAAAACTCTAAAAGGCGGGTCTATCAAATGACATCCCATATCACCCAGTGCACCTGTTCCGAAGTTCCACCATCCCCTCCACTTAAATGGGTGATATAACGGATGATAATCTACCATTTGTGCGGGGCCAATCCAACTATCCCAATCCAACCCTTTTAGTAATTTAGGTTTGTCTGTTGGCGAAGGAATTCCTTGCGGCCAAACGGGTCTGTTTGTCCAAACATGTGCCTTTTTTACTTTTCCAATTTTTCCTTCATCAAACCACTTTACCATCTGCGCCACACCAACTCCTGAAGCTCCTTGATTTCCCATCTGCGTGACAGCTTTATATTTATTTGCCGCCTCTGTTAACATCCTCGCCTCATAAATACTATGCGTTAGTGGTTTTTGAACATACACATGTTTTCCCGATTTTATCGCAGCCATGGCAATCACCGCGTGTGTGTGGTCAGGAGTAGAAACCGTAATGGCGTCGATGTCTTTTAATTCATCTAATACTTTTCTATAATCCTTATATTTTTTAGCCTTTGGAAATTCTTTGAACGCCTTTTTTGCCCTGTTCCAATCCACATCACAAATTGCTGCAATATTAGAAGCACCGTTGTTCCATACATTTAGTGCGTCACTGTATCCCTTTCCTCCTCCACCAATCACTGCAATATTTAATTTATCACTCGGCGGAATAAACCCTTTCCCTAAGACATGCCTAGGTATGATACTGATCCCTGTAAATGCCAATGCCGTATTCTTAACAAACTTTCGTCTATTTGATGTCTTGCTGAAACCCATAATCTCTTTATTTAAAAATGCTTATTTACCCATTGCATACATAATTCCTCCTAAGATGTGCTTAAGAAAAATATCGTTCTTGTAGCTCGCTTTGGTATGCCCTAGTCCTGTGTAAAATATTCTTCCCCCTTCAAATTCATGGACCCAAGCAATCGGATGATTTTTTCCGTTTTTCCCCCCTTCATAGGAGTCTTCATCCAGCTTCATCAATACTTCAATGTCAGGATTTATATCCTTGTAGTTATACCACTCGTCAAACTTATTCCATTCTTTGCCCAAAAATTTAGTCGATTGATGCTTACAGTTCACTACTTCAATCCTAGCATCTTGCTGCTTCGGATGACTCTCAAAATACGCCCCTACCATTTTTCCGTACCATGGCCAGCCATATTCAGTATCCGCCGCCGCATGAATGCCTACAAATCCTCCACCATGAGTGATGAACGCTTTAAATTTTTCTTGCTGTGCATCATTTAAAACGTCTTCGGTAGTACTTAGAAAAATTACCACTTTACAATGGTCCAGTGCTGCTATTAGTTGATCTGCATCTTCGGTTGCTTGTACCTCAAATTGGTTCTCCTTTCCCAACTTAATAATACTTGCAATTCCGTCTTCAATACTTTTATGCCTATATCCTGCTGTTTTAGAAAACACCACCACTTTTGATAATTCCTGCGCATATATGTCATTTACAAAAATGATAGCTACCATAAAAATCCACAAATACTTTCTCATCATAAAAAGTTTATTATAAAGACCATCTTTTTCCTCCGGTTGCTTCCTCCAGAGAAATGCATCCTAATTGTACTCCTGGAATAGGGTCATACGCCAAAACGTTTTCCCCTACTTCGGCGCTTGTTCTGTAAGCCCAGACAACTCCATCTCGTATTCCCCACAGTGTCTCAAAAATCGCTTTATCTGTTTTATCCTTTCTAAATACATCCTGCTCTTCCTGTTTTGTCCTCAAATACTTGGATAACAGGGCATCATATTCCTCCCTTTTTACATTAGAAGCAGGGTTTTCTTCTGTGACATTAAGCGCTGCTAATATTGCCTTCAACCCTTCTTTTGTTTCTTCTTGGATTTCTTTTTTATACCCTTTTTCCATATACAAATCAAGGAATTCGGGCACATTCACATCCAGTGCTCCAGGTGTCGCTTCTGATTTTGGTAAAATAACGTCGACCAGGTTCCTCACCACCACACCCTCTTCGACCGAGAAAAAAACAGGAACCCAGGCGGCTACCTCTGTGTTACAACTTTGCAGCAAGGTCAAAAGTGTAGGCGTCGCTACAGCATAACCTCCTATTGACATTCCCAATCCTTTTAATACGTCTCTCCTCTTCATAATAATTACGATTTTAGTTTTTTAAATTGTGCTGCCGCGTGGCTTGCTGCTCTAACTGTTAATGCCATATAGGTCAGCGATGGGTTTTGACAAGCGGCCGAAGTCATACATGAACCATCTGTTACGTACACATTAGGTACTGCATGAATTTGGTTATTTTCATTCAGTACTGAGGTCTTTGGATCTCTACCCATGCGAGCGGTTCCCATCTCGTGGATACCAATGCCAGGCGCTGCGGGGTTGTCAAATGTGCCGACATCTGTAAAGCCTGCTTTTTCAAGCATCTCTTTTGCTTGCTGAATCATGTCTTTTCTCATCTCTAACTCATTCTCCTTCCATTCTGCATCGAAAGTTACTGTGGGCAAACCCCAGTCATCGAGCTTGTCATAATCTAATGTCATTTTGTTATCATGGTTTGGTAGGCATTCTCCAAACCCCCCTAAATGCATCTGCCACATTCCCGGTTCTAAGATTTTCTCTTTGTATTCCTCGCCATAGGCAAGTTCTGCCACATGTTCAGCAATACCGTTTCTTCCACCACCTCCTTGATAACCGTAACCTCTCAAAAATTTCTTCTTGGTTTCTTTATTTTCTAAGTTTCGAAACCTTGGAATATAAATACCATTTGGTCTTCTTCCTTTGGAATATTTATCTTGAAAAAGGTCTGTAGTGCCATAAGCACCAGCCCCTAAATGATGGTCCATGATATTATGCCCTAACTCCCCTGAATCATTTCCTAATCCATTAGGAAATCTCTCCGACTTAGATTGCATCAAAATCGAGGTTGAACCGATTGTAGACGCACAGCAAAAAATAAACTTAGCCTTAAAAACCATTGCTTCTTTACTCTCCGCATCAATGACTTTCACTCCTGTTGCCATCTTCAATGTGTCATCATAAACAATTTCACTGACTACAGAGTTTGGTCTTAAAGTCATATTCCCAGTACGCTCTGCTGCTGGTAATGTAGAAGCAAGGCTACTAAAGTATGCACCATACGGACAGCCTCGCATGCACCTATTTCTAGATTGGCAGCGCGTCCTTCCCTCAAAACCCTCTCCTTTAGTTAGGTTTGCCGTTCTTCCAATGGTCATCACCCTGTCCTCATAATTGTCTGCCAATTTTCCCTTAAAGTGCTCCTCCACACAATTCATTTCCATCGGTGGCTCAAATATGCCATCTGGCAGTTGTGGTAAGTTCATTTTCTCACCGCTCACCCCAATATACTTTTCTACATAGTCGTAATACGGTGATATATCCTTATATCTTATTGGCCAGTCCACAGCGATACCGTCTTTTTTATTCGCTTCAAAATCTAAATCACTCCACCGGTAACTTTGTCTTCCCCAGGTGATGGAGCGCCCACCAACATGATAACCTCTCATCCAATCAAATCGCTTGGTCTCATTGTATGGGTGCTTCAAATCATCAACAAACCAATGATTATGTTCAGGCTTTGTGGTATAGCCTGTTCGGTGTTGTTTTTCCTGCTTTTTTAAATCTTCCTGCGACGCTTTTCCCCGCAACTCAAAATCCCAAGGGTCATCATTCATGGTATGATAATCCTTAACGTGCGTCACCATTCGCCCACGCTCTAGTACAAGGGTTTTAAGCCCTTTCTCACAAAGTTCTTTTGCTGCCCAGCCACCTGTAATTCCAGTGCCTATGACAATTGCATCATATTCTTCTTGTTCACCCATTGTTGTAATTTAATTCTTTTGCTCCTCCGAAATAAAAAATAATATTAGGAGATTCTAATTATTTAAAATATAAATATAAAGAAAACAATTCATTCTATAACCTATAGGGCAATAAAATTTATTTCCCTTTAAGTTGCTCGAAAATCTTCTTATAATTGACATTGTTAGGTGCCACTTTCAATAGTTTCATGCACGTATTGTAAGCTCCCTTGTTATTATTATTGATTTGATTCACCAATTTAGCATACAGCAGCCGTTCATTGTATGGTTCAGTTTGTAAAGCCTTATCAATAATCATATCGGCTTTTTTATCCAATCCATTTTCTTGCAGCTTTAAAGCATAATTATAAAAAGCATTAATTATAATAGGTTCTTTTTCACAAGCAGCGGAAAGGTGTTTTAAAGATTTTTCAGTCTGTCCATTCTCATTGTACAAAAGCCCAAGCATATAATTTGGATAACTGTAACTAGGCTCTTGTTCCACCACTTTTAAATATAGCTTTTCGGCAGCAGAAACATTACCTTGATTGTATAACAACAATGCCAAATTCATACGAGAAATATTATGATAGTTATCAATTTCAATGGCTCTTTTATACGCCTTTATTGCCAAGTCAGTTGCTCCGTTGGCCTGGTGATTCATGGCGATTTGATATTGCCCAGAGGGAAAGTCTGCATTCATATCTAAACGCTCTAAATACTCCTTTTGTGCTTTGTCAAAACCAACATTATTTGTCAAAGATACTCCTTTCATATTAAAATAGCGCGCAGCAGATATCCTTACCAGTCTTACAGAATCTAACAGCAATGCTTTTATATATTTGGAAAATTCGTTGCTGTTTATGCCTTGCAACGCAAGCGTTGCTTCGTTTCGCACCAAGGCAGACGGGTCATTTATGTACTTCAAAATCACCAACGTTTCTTCTTGCGTGATTTGTCTGTCCGCAATGCTACTCAATGCTGTCGCCCGACTGATTTCGGGGTATTTGTTTTGAGAGAGTAATTCATAATATGCGGCAACATCTCCTTGACTGCCTGCCAACAAATAATCTGAAAAATGTGCTGCTCTAGTATCTCCGAACTTTGAAATAATAATTTCACTTGCCCATTGTGCACTTTTTTCTTGGTGGCAAGTGTTGCAGGCATTGGGCGTGCCGTATTTGACAGATTGGTCGGGTCTAGGTATTCTAAAACTATGGTCTCTTCTGACGTCATTGCCCATATAGGTTTTACTAGCCATATGGCAATTGATGCATTGCGCTCCGCTTGTGTTGCCCTCATGAAAATGGTGGGATGGTTTGTTATAACTTGAGGCATGACAACTCAAACACAGCGCATTTCCTGATTTTTTCAACTTTAAAGAATGTACATCGTGGCAGTCTTTGCAAGAGACTCCCTCATGGTACATTTTGCTCTGGACAAAAGAGCCATATACATAATCCTCATCCTTGATTTGTCCATCCAACTCATACACTGGCTCCACTAGCAGGCTAGGGTTATAATAATCTAAAAAATGTCCTTTATAATCAAATCTTTTGGTTAGTTGCCCCCTTCTTGAGTGGCACCGTGCACACTTTTGAACCAATTCAACAGCAGTCGTTGAAGTGTACATATACATTTTTGGTGAAGTTCCTTCCTTCGAGTTTTTATAAAAACTCACATGCTCACTAGATGGTCCATGGCATGCCTCACAGCTTACATTAATTTCGCTAAATCTTGTTTGGTAATGCTCTGTTTTACTATCGAAATTCTTTCGTAGGTTTGTCGAGTGGCAGTCGGCACACATGGTATTCCAGGTCATGCTTCCCCCTGTCCAGTGCATCCATTCTTCTCGGTGGATGTCAAGACTTGGTTGGAGATCATACCACTTGTTCTCCTTTGCGTCCCATGCCACTAGCAGGCATTGAAATTTACCTCTCGAGAAAGCTATGAGATATTGCTGCAAAGGTATCACCCCAAAGGTATAGCTAATTTTATAATCATGATAATTTCCGTCATCACCTTCTGTATTTACAAAATACTCCACCCCTCTTTTGAAAAACCTATAGTTGATGCCTTTGCTTGTAAAAGTGATGTCATTAAAATTACCAAGAATACTTGTCGAATCAGCAATTTTCATCGCTTGTTCATGATGAGATCCTTCCCAGTTTGAGTATTCCTTTTGATGACACGCTACGCATGTTTTTGACCCTACAAAAGTAGAAGCTATTGTATTTTTTGCTACGCTTACTTCTGGTTTTTTTTTGTCTACACCGCAGGCACTGAGCAGTAATAGTGCGATGATATAAATACCAATGGCTTTCTTCAAGAACCAATCTAGGCGCTTACATATTTCTATTTTCAAATTAGAAAATTCAAATTTTTAATTTGGAAGGTGACTAATGTTACCTATGAGAAAACAAGAGCACCCTACCTTTACATTGTAATTAACTTAAAAACAGAATAAAATAGTACAAAACATGGATTATTTAGTGGCATTTGGAATTGCGTTTGGGTTTAGCTTTGTAGGGATGTTACCTCCTGGCATGTTGAATATGACAGTCATTGGTTTAAACATGAACAAAGGTTTTAAAATTGCCTTATTTTTTGCCATTGGCGCTGCTTTTGTAGAGTTTTTTCAATCCTTGTTAGTTATCAAATTCGCTGATAAGGTTCAGGTTTACCTGGAAGGTAATGTTTATGTTAACTGGGTAGCCGTTGTGATATTACTTGTGCTAGGAATAAGCTTTTTACTAGCAAAGCCAAAAAAAGAAAATATTAAAGAAAAAGAAGTTGAAGGAAGTACTGGTGGTGCGATGGTAAAAGGAATGACATTAGCTCTTGCGAATGTGCTTGTCTATGCCTTCTGGCTGGCTCAGGGAATTTATTGGAATCAGCAGGGTGTATTAAGAGACGAATGGTCTATACTCATCACTTTTAGTGTAGGTATCTTCTTAGGTTCTGTAGCAGCTTACCTGGTATATATTGCCTTAGGTGAAAAAATATTGAAGCGTTTTGATGCCTTTGCCAACAACCTAAATAAAGTATTAGCTGGTGTCTTTTTTGTGTTGGCTGCGCTACAACTTGCTCAGACAATTTTATAGAAAGAAAGTTATACCATTTTAAAATTAAAATGTTGTATAAATAATCTGAATTATTTTTTGTTCAGGTGATGCATATAATTCAAGCATCGCATTGCTACGGTTTAATTATATGCAGATACATGGGCGAACCCGCCTGCCAGGGGCAGGAAAGAAACGGATTATATGCGGCATTTTAATTTTAAAATGGTATAATATTGCTGTAGTGCTATCCTGGTGTATAATTTGAATACTTTTTTACTTGCTACACCTGTAAACTGTATGCTTGTTTAGTGAAGGTAGGCTATTAAATAAAAAAAGAGGTTAGGTCCAGCTAGTTTAAATACCTTTGTAAAGTTGATAATGAAGAAGAAGATATTAATTTAGGCATACATTGAAATCGCTTTAAAGACTTCTGTAATGCTAACACATCAAGGAATTAAAGCACTACTAAAATTGGAAATATCAGTGAAAACACCTCTTTTGCTCATTGAACAAAAAAGAGCAAATTAGAAGCCTTTACCAAATAACGAAAATAATTCTTGAGGAATTCCTTTTAACCAAAATAGATTATAAATTTATACCCTTATTTTTGTTCTTATGGAAGTCTTAATTTTAGTAGGTGCTTTTCAAGCCATGTTTTTTGTAGTTCTTATACTTTCCAAAAAAAGAAAGTCTATCCCTGATAAAATATTAGCCCTTTGGCTTACAATTATTGCTGCTCATTTAGCTTTTGTTTATTACTCTTACCAATCTGGATATGTTTTTTACATAGATTACGGCTACATTCCTGCAGGCGTATTGGTTGTATATTACTCTTTTATGTATGTATATGCTAAATCTTTAATTTCTAAAGAAAATACTTTCAAAACTAAGTGGTTACTTCACCTTATTCCTACTGTTATAGCTTATGCATGTATTTTTCCATTAGCACAACTTCCTTATAAAGAAAAAGCTAGTTTAGTCACCTTCCAAACAACAAGCCTCTATTTTAATTTTGTCTTTGCGATAATTATTTTGCTTGCAACCATATACTTAATTGCAACATTACGATTGTTAAAAAATCATAAAATTTCTATTAAAAAAATGTTTTCTTATGAAGAAAATATTAGCTTAAACTGGTTAAGAATAGTGGCTTTCCTATTAATCCTTTTATGGATTGTTGTTTCTAGCCTTGTTACTTATGTTTTTTTTCTTGATCCATTAAAATATAATATGCTTCCTGAAGATCACATGCGACTTGACATGCAAGGACATGCTGCTTTTGTTGCTTTTGTTTTGTTATTAGGCTATTTTGGAATAAAGCAACAAGTTATTTATGCAATACCGTTTAAAAATAACGGCGGTAAAACAAAACAGCCCGACATAGCATTAAAAAACAATCAATACAAAAAATCGGGGCTTACCAAAGAAGATTCCGTATTTTATTTACAAAAATTGTTGCAATATATGGAAGAGGAAAAGCCATACTTAAGAGGGAAACTTTCTTTAAAAGAAGTTGCAGGAAGTTTGGGTGTTTCAACAAACCACCTTTCACAAATAATTAATGAAAATTTAGAAAAAAATTTCTTTGACTTTGTAAATAGCTATCGGGTAGATTTGATTAAACAAAAAATGAGAGACCCCTCCAATAAAAAATTTACTATAATTTCATTGGCTTATGATTGTGGTTTTAATTCTAAGAGCAGTTTTAATGCTATCTTTAAAAAAATAGAAGGTTTAACGCCAACTGAATTTCTTAAGAAGGTTTAACATATTTTTTTTTAGATGTTCTCATACTTTTAAACGGCAGTGTTCCACCTTGCTTTTGTATTTTGTTCCTTAGTTCCAACTCACCTGTAACATCAAAATGAGAGACCCAGTACACTTTTATCAGTTACTTTGGGCAAGCCTATACGCTTGGTCGTTTAATATTTTCTATGATGGTTTATTTGTAGCGATATAAAATTAAATACAAGTGGCATGGGTAAAATCAAGAATTTTTCAACTAGGCTTTTGAGTCAAAAACAAAGAATAGTAACTAAATATTACAAGTCCTTAATTTTATTTAGCCTCATTTTTTTAATGACTCCAAATGCCAATGCACAAAAAGGCCTTTTTGTAAAGTTTAGTCTCGGAACAGGCTATACAACCGAATATTCGAGTATCAATAATGCTGGTTTTAATATTGTAACTAAAAACCATGCTATTGGTTGGGGTATTACAGATAAGTTTGCATTGCAAATTGGTGAGTTTGGTGCTTTGGTCAATCAAAAAGTAAATGATTATAATTATATAAACCTTGATGCATTTGGACTGGGATTTAGTTATAAAACACCAATTGACCTAAAAGTATCTGTTTTGGGTGCTTATAGCAAAGTATCATTTGCTAAGGACTGGTGGGAAAGTGGAGGAAGTGATGGTGGGAATGGCTTTGGCATAAATATCAGCATTGATAAAGAATGGGTTATCGCAAAAAGATGGGGTCTTCGAGTTGGGCCACAATTGTTTTGGCTTAAAACCAATGAAACAGACTACGAGTTTTTCAATGTTAGTTTAAATGGTAGTGTTGTGTATTACTTGACACCTGTCCGTTAAATTTTCATGAAAACAACTACATCATTATCGAAGAATATAATCAATCACGAAGAATGGATATTATACTTATTACTAAAAACTTGTCATCTAATCTTTTTTGCAGAAAACACATACACATTACAAAAAGTTATAGATGGCTGATAAGATCACTCTTTCTTTTTAAATCAGTATTGCTAATAAATTTTATTTTCCTTTTTCAAAATACTATTGCCCAAGACAAAACCTGCAAGGTTAAAAAAATGGATGACGGAAGCATACTAGTGAAATATTGTATATCAAAAATTTATGATGAGTTTGGCAACAAGTTCATACAAATAGAGGACAGTACAACAACAGTTAGCCATGTTGACTTTAACAAATGCATAGCACTTATGAAAGAGGTATCAAAACATAAATTATTCACAGGTGATGCTAAAAGTGAGCTTTTGAGGGTAGTATCCGACAATGAATGGGACATTTATTATTACACTGATAACCCTTGGCCCATAAAAAATTCGGATTGCGTTTCAAGAATGTCTTTTACAGAAAACAAGGAAGAGAAAATCGCCTTTTTTAAACTTGTCGCAAAACCATTAGCATATGAAAAAAGAAATGTAAGCCGCATGATACATTTTAACATCACATATGCTTTTAAGGACTTAGGAAATGGCACAGTAAAAATAACTATGACAGGTAAATCATCACCACCAGTAAAAGTGCCACTATGGTTAATAAAATCTGCTTTTCCAAGTGCTCCTGCAAATGCCATTCGCAAATTTATTGCAATTATAAAAGAGTAGTTTAATGATGGGATATATAGCAATGATTATCAATATTTCAAATCGACAAAGGGCTTCGTTAGTTGGCGTATTAATATTAGTGGCTTATAGTATGTTAACATATACTATAACGAAAAATGTTGCAATGGGCGTTGTTATGGATATTATAAGTGGGTTTTCTGTAATAGGCGTTCCGATATTAATGTTTCCAATATTTAACACCTATGAGAGCAAAAGCATAAATTATGCATATATGGCATGCAGGTTTATTGAAGGTATATTAATGATGATTGGTGGCGCGCTTATTTTAATTCCCGCATTAAATGGTTATCGAGATATTATCTACCAAAGTGTTCATATCTATTTTTTTATTATTGGAGCATTCTTGTTTTATATTTTGCTTTATCGAATACAAATTATTCCAAGGTTTATATCTATCTGGGGGATTGTTGCTACGCTATTGCTTTTAATAATAACCCTAATTAAACTATTTGGTGTCAACTTAATCGTATTAAATGCACTATTGATACCCATGATATTAAATGAAATTGTTTTAGCAGTTTGGCTAATTACTAAAGGGTTTAAACAAAAGATACACAGAAAAAATATAGTATAAAATGACACAATTATTTACAAATAAAGCGCTTAGCGTCTTCTTGCTTTTGGCTTTTCTCTCATTAACTCAACGCCCATGTTTTTCTCAAGAAAACATCCTTGAAAGAACAATTAATGTTCCTGATTATAAAGGAAATGCCAAAGAACTTATTAGTAAAATTGGAAAAAATGAGCCCTTTACTTTTGCTTATTCCGGTAATGTATCCCTTAATTATAATGTTAGCTTTGTGGAAACTCAAATGAAACTACATGAGTTTCTTGAAGTCCTTTTTGTGAGCACCCCTATCAAGGTTAAAACAAAAGGCCATAACATTATATTATACGTTGATAAAATTACCAACAACGCTGTTGAGCTTACCCAAACTGTAAGAGGTAATATAATTGATGAAGACAGCAGAATGTCCTTAGTTGGAGTAACAGTAATTATCTTAGGTTCTAATCCAATTGTCGGTACAACAACAGATGCAGATGGAAATTTTAGGCTAGAAAATATACCCATTGGCAGAGTTCATCTACACCTTTCATACATAGGTTACGAGAATATTGTTATTTCTAACATTGAAGTAAATTCAGGTAAAGAGGTTGTATTAAATTTAAACATGCGAGAATCAACTTTAAAACTTGAAGCGGTAGTAATAACAACAGGTAGAAAAAAAGGGAAACCAGTCAATGAATTGGCATTAGTTAGTGCGCGCGCTATCTCTACAGAAGAAACAAAACGCTATACTGGTGGGATGGACGACCCAGCGCGAATAGTAACAAGCTATGCAGGTGTAACGGCATCTAATGGCAGCAGTGATATTATTGTACGCGGAAACTCTCCAAAATATATGCAATGGCGCCTTGACGGAGTAGAAATAGGCAGTCCCTATCATCTGGACGACCAAAACGCAACATTTGGTGCGCTTACTGCACTAAACAAAAATTTGCTGACTACTTCTGATTTTTATACTGGGGCATTTTCTCCAGAGTACGGTAACGTACTGTCAAATGTGATGGATATGAAGCTCCGCAAAGGAAATAATGAAAAATTTGAAGCCACTTTTGGTTTTGGTTTATTGGGCACTGATTTAACAATAGAAGGTCCTTTAAAAAAAGGAGGTAACGGTTCGTACTTAGTAAATTATAGATATTCCACCATTGGCTTAATAAAGGACTTAGGTTTGTTAGGGGATGTGGCAGGAGTTGTAAATTACCAGGATGCTACATTTAAACTGGTTTTACCCACCAAAAAAATGGGCATATTTTCAATCTTCGGATTGGGCGGTTTGAGCGGGTTTTCTTTTAATCATGTTGAGGCTGATGGAGTGGCTACTCCAGGAATGTTTAACGATGCTTCAATTGTTAAAGATTATGATAAAGATGCTAATTTGGCAAATTTAGGCATTACAAATATCAAAACACTTACTAAATCAAGCTATATTAAAACATCATTAGCGTATTCTGCAAATGGTTTTGACGATGACCTTTTTCAGAAAAATGTCTTTAAGGATCATGCTGGTCAAGACTCAACAAGCAACGGGATACAGACTTTTAAAAGCAGGGTTAAAAATTCAGCAGCAAGGGCATCATTGACCTATAATAATAGAATTAATGCCAAAAATAAATTGCAAATTGGAACAAGGTATGTCCGCAATTTTAGTAATTATAATCAGCGTATTTTTTTTAAAGATGCAAATGCCTTGGTTAATGTTACCGATTTTGATAAGCATATTACTTCTGTAAATAATTTTGTTAGCTGGGAGTTGCGTTTAAGCGATAAAATAACTTTTGTGTCTGGGCTTCATAATACAAATGTGTTGTTAAACAAAAAGGTTACCATAGAGCCAAGGGTAGCAGTAGACTGGAAATTGAGTGCTTCCAGTTCAGTTCATGCTGGATACGGGAAGCACAGCACTACCGAAAAAGTACATAATTATTTTACAAAAGTGGCGCAACCTGATGGCACATCCATAGAGCCAAACAAGGATTTAGGTTTGCTTATGGCTGATCATTATGTACTTGGTTTTGAAAAGCGTTTTAATGATTATTTAGTCGCTAAAATTGAAGGCTATTATCAACACTTGTATAATCTGCCTGTTGAGAATAATGATACAAGTTATTATGCTACCATAAATGAAGGGCGTAATTATCGGTATGTTCCACTGGTAAATAAAGGCGTTGGAAAAAACTATGGGATAGAATTTACACTGGAACGTTTTTTCGACAAGAACTACTATTTAGTATTTAATAGCAGTTTTTACGAATCCAAATATAAAAGCTTGGAAGGAGTTTGGAGGAATACCTTATACAATGGCAATTATATAGTGAATCTGCTTTGGGGAAAAGAGTTTAAAAATATAGGCAAAAAGAAAAACAAGACACTGGCAATAAATGTAAAAGCATTTCTTGGGGGAGGTCAAAGATACATCCCTTTATTAAGGGATTCAAATGGTGGTGTTAGTGTTGATATTGAAAACAACATATATTGGGATTATGCAAAAGCTTATAGTAATAATTTAGTTCATGTGTACAATGTAAATTTATCGGTCAGCTATAAAATAAATAAACCAAACTCAACACATGAAATATTCCTAGACTTAATGAACATTATTAATAGCAATGCAAAGTTATCAGAATACTACGATGAAAGTAAACCTGATAAAATTGGATACACAAAACAAATGGTATTTCTTCCAAATATCATGTACCGGGTATATTTTTAGAATT
>Ga0256840_1002423_pt1 | contig 16406 bp, 15 predicted proteins | sample 355202metaG_FD_185969 | JGI IMG/M metagenome (GOLD analysis project Ga0256840, IMG submission 185969) | Hydrothermal vent microbial communities from Mid Atlantic Ridge, Atlantic Ocean - 355-202 | ecosystem: Environmental > Aquatic > Marine > Hydrothermal vents | place: Atlantic Ocean: Mid... | reverse complement strand
TGCACAGAATATTGAGGAGTATACAAATTATCCAAAAGTAAAGAAGTCAGAGATTAAGAAGTATGTCCTAAAAAAAGGAGTGTACGACCGTCAGTTCATACTCACTAATGGGAAAAAGTGGAACTATCAAATTAGTATTCCAACCATTCAAGAAGGAGAAAAAGTACCACTTATCTTGGCTTTGCACTGGGCAGGAGCAGGAAATACTTACAAAGAGTATAGCAATTGTTTGGCATTTCCGGCATTGGAATTTTTAAATGCCATCATCATTGCGCCATCGGCAGATGGTGGACATTGGATAGAACCGATGAATGAAGAAAAGGTGATTGCTCTGATGAAAGACATAAAAAAACAATGGCCAATAGATGATTACAAAATTATAGTAACGGGTTACAGTAATGGTGGAATTGGAAGCTGGCATTATGCAAAAAAGTATCCCAAATTATTTAGTGCGGCCATACCGATGGCGGGTTATTATAGTGCTGAAAAAATAAATATTCCATTATATATTATTCACGGAGAAATGGATGAATTGTTTGACGTGAATAAAGTAGGAGAAGATGTCAATGGCTCAGTTGTCTTGGGAAGTAAAATCAAGTATGAAGTGCTTCCCAGTGTATCTCACTATGCCGCTTGTTCCTATGTTGATGCACTAAAGCGAATGGCTGTTTTATTGCAAGAAGAGGTGTGGAAGCAATAGTTTTTAATACCCTAAATGAAACAAAGCATCACCGCGATTAATCACAGGGTTATTGTTATGTCCTATGATAACGCCATTAAGTGGCGCCTTGATGAAAGTTGCTTTTCCATCTTCAGGATTATTAACAATACCTAAGACGTCATTTTTTTTCACCGTACTTCCAGCTGCTTTTTTCCAATCAAAAATCCCTGATCTACTCGCTCTAATCCACCTAGATTGTTGCAGTATAACTGTTTTTTTGTCATCATTTTCTCCTGAAATCATTTCATGTGCTACCAAAAGGCGATGGATACCCTCGATTCCAGCATTAATAGCATCATGGTCTAGTCTGAGAGACTCGCCACCCTCATAAATCAAAATAGGCTTCCCCATTTTCACGCCTTGTTTTCTATGTGATTTGGGAATAGCAAGCTTTTCAACAATGAGCGGTGGTGCAAATATTTTAGCTAATTTCATTGCCTCAGCATCTCCAGTGGTTACACGCAACTGAGGGAAATTTGAAACACTATTGCCGCCAGTATGGAAGTCGACACCAAAATCTATGAGAGGCAAAATTTTATTAGTCATGACATGTGCCACCCTCGAAGCGAGTGACCCTTTGAGGCTGCCTGGGAAACTTCTATTCACGTCCTTTCCGTCAGGCACATCTCTCGAGAAATTAATAAAGCCATAAACATTTAAAATCGGAATCGCTATAATGGTTCCTTTTTTGAGGTTTGAATACAAACCTTGCGCAATAGATTTTCTAATAATTTCTACACCATTGATTTCATCTCCATGAAGCCCACCTAAAAGTAGCACGGATGGTCCAGGCTCTTTGCCTCTGAAAACATGGACATTAATATGTATCACTGTTCCTGAAGGTAGTTTGGCAACGTTAATTTTTGCTTTACCACTTTCTCCTAGTTGGAAAGTCGATTTTCCAATAATTATTTCACGCACTTATTTCTTTATTTTAGAGACAACATATTCAATGATTTTACTTGCTATATCCTCTTCGGTAGCCCTCTCAATCCCTTCCAATCCTGGGGAAGAGTTGATTTCCAAAATTAGAGGGCCACGATTACTTTGTAAAATGTCAACGCCTGCTACATGCAAGTCCATTGCTTCGCAAGCAAGTAAAGCGGTGTCTCGCTCCTGATCAGTAAGCTGAATAATTTCTGCTGTACCACCACGGTGTAAGTTGGAGCGAAATCCACTGTTGGAAGTTCTTTTCATCGCTCCTACTATTTCACCATCTACCACCAGAATCCTTATATCACTACCAGCACATTCTTTAATAAATTCTTGAACAATCACCGGCGCTTTTAAAGTATTAAATGCTTCAATGACAGATTCTGCAGTATTCATATTCTCAACCAAAACAACGCCTAGCCCTTGTGTGCCTTCCAATAGTTTTACGACCCAAGGCAGTTCTCCTAGCGCATCTGTTAATTGACTAATCTCATTTACATGGTCAAAAAACACGGTATTTGGCAAGCCTAAACCAGAGTTAGAGAGTTTTTGTAAGCTTCTAATTTTGTTTCGAGACCTAAGTAGTGCATTGGAAGAGAGTGATGAGAAAATATTCATCATTTCAAACTGTTTAATAACCGCAGCACCGTATGACGTGACCGAAGAGCCTATCCTAGGTATAATTGCATCAATGTCTGTAAGCCTGTTGCCATGGTAATATATAACTGGGTTGTTGTTCTCAATGGAGATATTACAACGAAGGTGGTCAATGACCACCATGTCTAGCCCATGTTCTGCACCTGCCTCCACGAGGCGGTGCGTAGAATATAATTGCGGATTTCTGGAAAGTACGGCTACCCTCATATTATAATTTGGAACTATTGTTAGACATTAGCTCTAAAATTACAATTTACTAGCACTTTTTATCTAATTGATGTTAATTAATTTGCAGGCACTGTTGTTGTATGAAAATTCTTAGCGGCCTCTTTTCTTTCTTTATTTCCGAAATTTTGTGGAGTGCTTTTTGAGATGTTTCCAATTTGAATATCTTTAATTTTTTCACCCATTTTGCTTTTCCCATTAAACTGTGCACCAGCTTCAACAATGAGTTTATTAACAATGATGTCACCATGTATTTTAGCCGTGGGTTTTAACACTAACGTATCTGCCACCTTGATTGTGCCAATTATTTCTCCTTCTACATCTGCATTTTGCGCTAAAACATTTCCTTCTATGATGGCAGGTTGCCCGATTACTAATTTCGATTTCGTGGTTATATCTCCGAAAATTTTTCCTTCTATTCTAAGGTTTCCATGGGTTTCTACGCTGCCATTAATAATCGTTCCTTTTCCTATGGCATTGCTGCTATTTCCTGCTACGTGTGCCTCTATTTCTGCTTCTTTTTTATTGAACATGGTTTCTTTTTTTGGTTATCGTTTTGGTATAATTCCAATAAATTACTACTGACTCATAACGCTTGTTATTTAAATTAATTGTAATTTACTCCTATAAAAGTAAAAATATTATATCAGAAATTCACCTTTCTATGCTAAAAATTTTGTCGGCGGCACAAATTCGAGAAGCAGATGCTTTTACCATTAAAAACGAACCTGTTTCATCCATTGATTTAATGGAGCGAGCAGCAGTGGCATTTGTTGACTGTTTTGTGAAAAATTATAATGTAAATAGTGGGGTTGTAATAATTTGTGGGACTGGTAATAATGGCGGTGATGGCTTGGCTATCAGCAGGTTACTCTTAGAGGAAAATTATGCGGTAACTGTTTACGTCATTGCACCGACTGGTAATGCTTCGTTAGATTTTAATCTGAATTATAAAAGACTTCTGAAACTTACTGATATTGTAAAAATAAAAAAAGACGATAATAAGTTTGCCCTAGAGGATAATTGCATTGTCATAGATGCAATCTTTGGGTCAGGACTTTCGCGTCAAGTTACAGGTGTATATGCAGATGTTATTACGAAAATTAACAATGCGGGAAGATCAATTGTTTCTATAGACATTGCCTCAGGTTTATACTGTGACAAGCCAGCTGAAGGAGACGTAATTATTAAACCAACAACCACAATTACATTTCAAATGCCAAAGCTGGTTTTTATGATGCCAGCGTATCATAAATATGTGGGAAAGTTAGAAGTAGTAGACATTGGATTAGATAAACGGTTTCTTGAAAAAGCAGAATCTGCATATCGATATGTTGAACAGATTGATGTATCTGCCTATTTAAAAAAGAGAAGTAAATTTTCTCACAAAGGAGATTACGGAAAGGTATTGTTAGTGGCAGGTAGTTATGGAAAGATGGGAGCGGTGATTTTGTCAAGTAGTGCTTGTATGCGAATGGGCACAGGCCTGTTAACAGCACATGTGCCAAAGTGTGGATATGAAATTATGCAAGTAGCTACTCCTGAAACCATGGTTTTAGTAGACAAAAAGCAAAAATATATTTCCGATTTCCCAAAAGATGTAGAAAAGTACGATGCAATAGCGATTGGTCCAGGATTAGATACTAAACAACAATCCATTGAGGCACTCACTGCTTTTTTAGAAGCCTATGATAAGCCAATCGTAATGGATGCCGATGGCATTAATATGTTGGGTTTGAAAAAAGCACGATTGAGAAAACTACCTAAAAACTCCATCCTTACGCCGCATGTAAAAGAGTTTCAGCGCATAGCCGGCGATTGGAAAAATGATTTTGAAAGATTGACACTGCAAAGTGAATTTTCAAAAAGACATGAAGTGTTTGTGGTACTCAAAGGTGCACATACTACTATTTCTACACCAGAAGGGAAGCTAATTTTTAACAGTACTGGAAATCCAGGCATGGCAACAGCAGGAAGTGGCGATGTGCTCACAGGTATGATTGTTTCATTGCTTGGGCAAGGATTTTCTTCTGAACAAGCTGCAATTTGTGGTGTTTATTTGCATGGGTTAGCAGGTGACTTGGCTGCTGAAGTAAAAACAGAACATTCATTAATAGCTTCTGATATTGTTGATTTTATACCTTTGGCATATAAAATAATAACATAAATGGCACGAAAATTTAGAGTTGGGCGGGTAATAAAAAGATTGATACTACTCTTTTTTGTAATCACTTTTCTACAAGTTTTGTTGCTGCGTTTTATCAATCCTTGGACATCCTCAAAGATGCTGAGTAACAAGGTAGATTTGATATTTAGTGATGCAAAAGACAAGCAGATTCATTTTGAGTGGAGGAACTATAAGGAGATTTCTCCGTACATGCCGCTGGCCGTAATAGCAGCAGAAGATCAGAAGTTTCCAGAGCACTATGGCTTTGATTTTTCTTCGATAGAAAAGGCAATGGAGCAAAATAAAAACCGAAAAAAGAAAAGAGGAGCAAGTACCATTACGCAACAGGTGGCTAAGAACTTGTTTCTATGGCAAGGTAAAAGTTATATGCGAAAGGGGCTAGAGGCATACTATACTTTGTTGATTGAATTGCTGTGGAGTAAACAACGGATTGTGGAAGTTTACCTCAATATTGCGCAGATGGGTAATAATACTTATGGCGTGGAAGCCGCTTCTCAAATATATTTGAAAAAATCTGCAAATAATCTCACCAAAAATAATGCTGCACTTATTGCCGCTGTTTTGCCCAATCCAATCAAATTTCAAATAAAAAACCCTTCAGCCTACACTGTAAAACGTCAGGTTTGGATACTAAATCAGATGTGGCAGCTTGGAAACGTAAAATTTTTAGAAAAATTGTGAAACCTTGGTGTGGTTTTTGCGGTTTAACCATAAATACTGATACGGTTTATGAAAAAACTTTTGCTCATACTTACATTTTTAGCTTTTACCTATGCTGGTAATGCCCAGGCATTGGCGCGAGTGGATGTGGAAAAGACAGTAGAAGTCCAGTTGTATCCAAACCCAACGGTGAACTACCTGAATATCAATTTAAATACTGACAAACTCCAGAATGTAGCATTTGAATTGTACAGTTTGATAGGCAGCAAACTAACGATTAGTGTAGAAAAGAAGGCTGACAATCACTACAAAATACCAGTAGATAAATTGGGAGCAGGATATTACCTATTAATTGTCAAGGACAGAAACCAGCATTTCAAAAAAGCTTATAAATTTCAGAAGTTGTAAGGTTAGCTGATACTCTACGCCTCTAAAGTGTTAAAATCTCATCTATAGAGTAATGCTTATTTATTGATTTTTTTTTTTTGAAACGAAATAGAGGAAACCCAAAGGTTATTTGTTTGGATATTTTAAGAGACATAATTCTTGTGGGAAATAGATTGTAAAAAGTTTAACTTAATCCTCGAAAATCATGATGAAATCAATCCTACTATTATTTATAAGTATTTTTTCTTTTGTTACCTTTTCTAATGCGCAGGAGCTTGCTTCTGGGGACTCTGAAAAGATAGAGATTAGATTGGTATGCACATCCTCTAATAAAAAACCTCCCTTATACATCATTAAGTATGCTGAAGAAGAAATTATTTTGGACTCATTAGACACGAAAGAGATATCTGAAATTGAGCCAAAGCACGTTAAGAAAGTAAATGTTCTGAAAGGAGAAAAGGCAATAGCAAAATATGGCGAGGAAGGAAGGATCGGAGTTATAATAATTACCGTTAGCGAAGATGGGTGGAGGAGATATATAAAGGCTATGAAGAATACTACTCAAAAGTTAGAATAACCTTCTTATTTAAACCTTAAATGTCTTATATGGCGAAAAAAATCATACGGATTTCCAAAACATAACATTGCGTCCTTTGCGAAAACTTAGCGTTCTTTGCGGTTAGTAAAAAAAACAAACATATAAGACATAGAAGAAGATATAAGGTTTCATATAAGGACTGGTCATGTGTTAAAAGGAAAGTTAGAATAACCTTCTTATATAACCTTAAATGCCCTATATGGTAAAACAAACATATAAGACATAGAAGAAGATATAAGGTTTCATATAAGGACTGGTCATGTGTTAAAAGGAAAGTTAGAATAACCTTCTTATATAACCTTAAATGCCCTATATGGTAAAAAAAACATATAAGACATGGAAGAAGATATTAGGTTTCATATAAGGACTGGTCATACTGTGTTAGGAAAGTTAGAATAATCTTCTTATATAACCTTAAATGCCCTATATGGTAAAAAACAAACATATAAGACATGGAAGAAGATATAAGGTTTCATATAAGGGCTGGTCATACTGTGTTAGGAAAGTTAGAATAACCTTCTTATATAACCTTAAATGCCTTATGTGGTAAAAAACAAACATATAAGACATAGAAGAAGATATAAGGTTTCATATAAGGGCTGGTCATACTGTGTTAGGAAAGTTAGAATAACCTTCTTATATAACCTTAAATGCCTTATATGGTAAAAAAAAAAGGTATCAGACTGGAATTACCTCAACAGAACATTATACCCTTTTCAAAAACTTTGCGTTCTTTACAGTTAGTAGCAACTTAAAAAAGAGAGACATGCAAATACCATTCGATCAAATGCCAAAAAATGCTCGGGTTTGGATTTACCAGGCAGATAGAGTTTTGTCGGTAGAAGAGCAAGAAACAATTAACACAACCGGCAATCAGTTTTTAGCGCAATGGGCTGCGCATGGTTCAGATTTGAAATCAGCGATGAAATTGCTTCATGATAGGTTTATGATTATTGCGGTGGACGAAGGAATTCATGCCGCAAGTGGTTGTTCAATCGATAGCTCTGTGAGTTTTGTAAAACAATTAGGAGAGGATTTGAAAATCAATTGGTTTGATAGAACAAAAGTGGCGTTCATTTATGATGATGAAGTTTTTATGGAATCCATCAATAATTTGAAACAAATAATTAGCGAAGGAAAAATCACTCAGAACACATTAACTTTTAATAACTTAGTTCAAAATGTAGGAGAGTTTGACGAAAAATGGCTTTTACCAGCCAATGAAACCTGGTTGAAACGATATTTTTAGTGAATTAGTAAAGATTTTCATAACAGAATATAGTCCTTATACGTATGAGTACAAGGAAACCGTTATTTTTAATAAAAAAAACACTAAATTTAATTTTTAATTCTAACCTAGATTTCTTTTGAATATGCCAAATATGAATAGGCTATTATCTTTATTCATCATCTTATTTTTGATTGTAGCCTCCCCTTTGGTGGCACAAAAAAAAGCTTTAAAGAAAGCCAATAAAAAGTTTAAAAGAGGAGAATATGAAATTGCGATTGGTGCGTTTAAAAGCCTTTTGAATAAGGGAAGTTATAAAGCCGAAGCCAATTATAAAATCGCAGAATCTTACCGACTTTCACATCGTATTGCTCAGGCATTGCCCTACTATCAGGCAGCTATAAGCAGTAATATCAAAGAAGAGGGTGCAACTGTTTATTACGCTTATGCACTGAAAGCCAATGAAAAATATGAGGAGGCAGAAAAAATATTAAGCACCTATTTAGATAGTGGAACAGATAAAAAACTCAGAAAACTAGCAGAAAACGAGTATAATAATTTAAGAAATCTCAGCGACATTAGAGAGAGGAATAGTTATTACAGGGTTAAGAATCTCGATGCAATTAACACCAAGAATACGGAGTATGCGCCTGTTTATAATGGTGGCGAACTCTATTTCACATCAAACCGCGACCACGGAAAAATTTATAAAGCCACTGGTACAGCTTTTACAAATATATACAAAGCAAAAACACAAGGGGCGAAAGTAGATGTTTCCACTATTGAAATGTTGGGTGGTGAAATCAATTCACCGAAGATGAATGATGGCTGTGTGGCGTTCTCTAAAGATGGTAGAACTATGCTTTTTGCCAAGGGAAATACAGGGCGAAAAAAAGGAACAGATGAAGTGAAACTCTATATATCTAGGTTTAGAAAAGGAGAGTGGACCGAACCAAAAATGCTCAATATTTCTACAGTTGGTGTGTGGGATTCTTCGCCAGTGTTTGCAAAGAATGGTAAGACGGTTTATTTTTCTTCATACAACAGAAAAGGTAGTTATGGTGGTACAGATATTTATAAAGCAACACTCAGTGCAAGGGGTAAGTTTGTAGGTGTTAAAAATTTAGGGAGTGCCATCAATACGCCTGGTGATGACATGTTTCCTTATGTGGCAGATGATGGAAAACTTTATTTTGCGTCGGATGGTCATCCTGGATTGGGTGGGTTGGATTTATTTGTGGCAGAAAGAAAAGATGGCAAAACAAATGTGAGAAACCTAGGCAGTCCTGTGAATTCTGTTGCGGATGATTTTGGGTTATTCTTGTTTTCGCAGACAAAAGGATTCTTTACCTCTAACAGAAAAGGTGGGAAAGGTGATGATGATATTTATACATTTATCAATAATGACCCGAATCTGAAAGTGGTCAATTACTTCTTGTCAGGCACGACATTAACGGATGACTCATTGGGGAACGAGGTCATTTTACCAAACACTAAAATCAAGCTTTTTGGAAATAACAATGAGCTGATTGAAGAAACAATTACAGGTTCGTCAGGCACTTTTAAGTTCAGAGTTTACGAAGGAGAAAATTATCAGTTGATAGGTGAAAAACAAGAATATTTTACCACCAGGGTTGATTTTTCTATGATTGGCAATAGTATTCCGCAGGACGAGTTGGTGAAAATGGTGACAAACAAAGAATTCAAGACCAAGGTTAATCTAGATAAAATCGTATTGGATAAGTCTATTGTATTGGACAATATTTTCTATGATTTTGCCAAGTGGGATATTAGGGAGGATGCTTCTATTGAGCTGGATAAATTAGTTAATGTTTTAAAAGACAACCCAGAAATTAATATTGAGCTAAGCTCCCACACAGATAGTGTAGATACTGATGAATATAACCAACGGCTTTCACAAAAAAGAGCAGAATCAGCGGTGGAGTATATTGTAGCTTCTGGAATTAAGAATACTAGAATCACCGCTAAAGGCTATGGAGAAGTAAGACCAATAGCTAGAAATACCAATCGTGATGGTACCGATAACCCAGAAGGTCGTCAGAAAAACAGACGTACGGAATTTAAAGTAACAAGTATCAACAAAAGCACTAAAATCATCAAAAATAAAACGGATGATGGTGTCTTGGATGATGATGATATTGACTTTGATGAGGAACTGAATGATGTTAATTAAACTTTGAACCATTAAGGAATTAAGGGTTTGCTGATTTTCTTTATGTTAAAACATGGCATAGGAAAGCAAGTTTAATTCCTTAATGGTAAAGAATAGCCTTGCAGCCAAATATAACTCAGTTTTGAAATTAGTAGCGTAATTCAAAAGAAATTATGCAAAAAGGGAAGTCACACAGTTGTTTTATGATATTGTTGGCTGTGCAATTAGGGTACACCGAGAACTTGGCCCCGGGTTATTAGAATCTATCTACGAAAAGTGCCTAGAATATGAATTACGCTCAAACGGATTCTCTGTAGTGAGACAGCTGAAAATACCAGTTATATATAGGGACAATCAAATGAATATTGATCTGCGGTTGGACTTGTTAGTGAACGATACTGTAGTTGTTGAGTTAAAAGCTATCGAGAACGTATTACCTGTCCATGAAGCGCAAATATTGACTTACATGAAACTTCTAAAAAAACCTCAAGGATTATTAATTAATTTTTATACAAGTAATATTTTCAAAACATTGAAGCCATTTGTTAATGAGTATTTTGTTGAATTGGAGGATTGATTACCATTAAGAAATTAAGAAGAGCTAAAGTCTTAATGGTAAAGAACAACCAAGCAGCCAAGAACACTTTAATTTCTTAATGGTAAAAAACAATATTTACCTGCCTTTTAGTATTTTTGCATAAAAAATGAACCCCATGCAAGACAGGTATTCAAAAAGAGGAGTTTCCGCATCGAAAGAAGATGTGCACAACGCCATCAAAAACATCGACAAGGGATTATACCCGAATGCTTTTTGCAAAGTTGTAGCCGACTACTTGGGTAACGATTCTGACTATTGCAATATCATGCATGCCGATGGAGCAGGCACGAAATCATCACTTGCTTACATGTACTGGAAAGAAACTGGAGACATGAGTGTGTGGAAGGGCATTGCACAGGATGCCGTTATTATGAATATCGATGACATGATTTGTGTGGGTGCAGTAGATAATATTTTACTTTCCTCTACCATTGGCAGAAATAAAAACTTAATACCCGGAGAAGTCATCGCAGCATTAATCAATGGGACTGAGGAGGTATTAGAAATGCTCCGTTCACATGGTGTAAATATCCAAAGCACTGGAGGCGAGACAGCAGATGTAGGGGATTTGGTACGAACGATTATTGTGGACAGCACGGTGACCGCAAGGATTAAAAGAGCTGATGTTATAGAAAATAATATTCAGGCAGGTGACGTGATTGTTGGCTTTGCTTCCTCTGGACAAGCAAACTATGAAAGTGAATATAATGGCGGCATGGGTAGCAATGGATTGACCTCTGCTCGACATGATGTATTTCATAAATACCTGGCAGAAAAGCACCCTGAAAGTTACGACCACCATGTGCCTGATGATTTGGTTTATTCTGGAAAATATAAACTAACCGATACAATTCCTGATGTGCCCGTAGATATGGGTAAGTTAGTCTTATCACCAACAAGAACTTATGCACCAATTGTTAAAGAAATTTTGAAGCGCCACGCTTCGGAGATTCACGGCATGATTCATTGCAGTGGCGGAGCGCAAACCAAAGTGCTTCATTTTATAGATGAGGTGCATGTTGTCAAAGACAATCTATTTGAAATTCCACCACTTTTCAAAGTCATACAAGCAGAAAGTGGCACTGATTGGAAGGAAATGTATAAGGTCTTTAATATGGGTCATCGTCTGGAAATCTATATTAATGAAACCCATGCAGCAGCGCTCATTGACATTTCAAAATCCTTTGGTGTGGATGCACAAATTATTGGTAGGGTAGATGCTGCTGACAAGAAGCAAGTAACTATTAAGACCTATAATGGTGTTTTTGAGTATTTTTAATATAATGATATGAAAATACGATAATTATTATTTTCTTAAGTACTTTCTTTAACCATAATCCATGGTTTGTGTCTCCACAGATCAGTCTTGCAAAATAGTAGAAATTGAGTTTTCAACTTATTTTCTTAGATGATTAACATGGATAAGAAGGCTGTGAGGACACAGCCCTTGGAGAAACGAAACCTAGTAGCTTTCCTCCGTGGTCTGTGTCCCCACAGAACACTTACTCAGTGAAATGTAAAAGTGTTTTTCCTCATTTTCCCGTGGTCTGTGTCCCCACAGAACACTTACTCAGTGAAATGTAAAAGTGTTTTTCCTCATTTTCCCGTGGTCTGTGTCCCCACAGAACACTTCTAAATGTCCTCTTTCATTTATACCTCTTGGCTAAAACCTGCCCCAACGAAGCCGAAACAGCAAAGTAGAGCGTTGCCTGTTTTTAGAAAGATGATAAATATTCTATTTTGTAGCTGCTATGGTAAGTAAATGGGCTAACGCCCTTTCAGGACACTTTGACAGCATAAATTCTTGTTAAAACATGATTGCATCGACCCCTAAGTTAACGACTAAGGTGAGGATACAGCCCTTGTAGAAACGAAACCTAGTAGGTTTTAATATAAATTTAGACAAGTCTAAAAATAATATTATATTTGCAGTAATATTATTTTAGAATTATGGAAACTCATTCGGAAGAAAACTATATGAAGGCAATTTATCAGCTTTCAGAAAATGCGACAAAGACTGTTTCGACGAAGCATATTGCGGAATTAATTAAAAGCAAACCATCTTCGGTAACTGACATGATGCAGAAGTTGGCGGCGAAAAAATTGGTCAAGTATAAAAAATACCAAGGAGTGTCCTTGACCAAGGAAGGGAAGAGAAAAACTTTGCATGTTATTCGTAAGCATCGTTTATGGGAATTATTTTTGGTGCAGCAATTGGGTTTTTCATGGGACGAGGTGCATGATGTGGCGGAACAATTAGAACATGTGAAATCATCTTTGTTAGTAGATCGATTAGATGAGTTCTTGGAATATCCGACCACTGACCCGCATGGAGACCCCATTCCTGATGCTGAGGGTAATATGCGAGTATTGGATGCCTCATTGTTAAGCGAAGCAGAAGTACAACAAAAATATACTGTAGCTTGTGTAAAAGACTCATCAGCTGCCCTTTTGAAATACCTAGATAAAATAGAGATTGGATTACAGACAGAATTGAAAATTGTAGAGCGATTTGATTACGATAATTCAATATTAGTAGAAGTGGCAGGCAAAGAAATGGTAACTATGTCGGAGAAAGTTTGCAGCAACCTTTTTGTAAATATTATATGAGTAATCCAGTCATCGCCCTTTCCATGTTTGCCCTAATTTGTGTGGTGCTTTTTCTATTGTATAGATCAGGCAAAGGATTTTATTGGCGATTAAAAAGAGACCTGTCGCAAGATGATAAAATTGTGACGGAAGATATTCTAAAGCAATTATATCACGCAGAATATGAGGGGCATAGTATTAGTGTTGCCAATCTTAAAGGACTGTTCTCTGGACATAATAGATTGGTGGAAACGGTTAAAAATATGGAAGCCAAAGGGCTGATAGATACGACGGATGGCATTGTGAAACTGAAAGGTGCTGGGCGTGATTATGCACTGAAGATTATCCGTGTTCACCGTTTGTGGGAAAAATATTTATCTGAAAAAACGGGCTATCACAAATCAGAATGGCATGACAGGGCGGAGGAGATGGAACATCAACTGACCTCGGAAGAAGCCAATAAACTGGCCGTTCAATTGGGTAATCCTAGGTTTGATCCACACGGAGATCCTATTCCTACAGATAGTGGAGAGATTGCCAAAATAAAAGGAGTGTCACTCTCTTTATTACCAGTCAATACCATCGGAAGAATCACGCACATTGAAGATGAGCCTGATGTGATTTATAAGCAAATTTTAGCGGAGCGATTACACATTGCTTCGGAGTTACGTGTTGTGGAAAGCAACGAACGAAGAGTGGTTTTTCATTCGCAAGGAGAAGAATATGTGTTAGCACCTGTTGTAGCAGCTAATATTACCGTGCTTGCTTTGGAGCGCGAAGAAATTGCAGAAGAGAATATCAGTAGGTTGTCAAGTCTGAAGGATGGAGAAAAAGCAAAAATAATCGGCATCTCTCAGGAGTGTAGGGGAGAGAATCGCAGAAGGTTATTGGATTTAGGTTTTGTGAAGAATACTCATATTTCTATTGGTTTAGAAAGTCCGATGAAAAACCCAAAGGCATATTTGGTACGTGATACAGCCATTGCAATTCGTAATGAACAAGCAGAATTTGTTTTAATTGAAAAGACAGGAAACTATGAGTAAAAAGGTGGAGACTTCATGTGATGGGTGCGTGCATTATAATGCTGCTGATTTGAAAAAACTAGGAGTGGATGTCACCGATGTTGATTATGTGGTGGCATTGGCAGGTAACCCAAACACTGGAAAAAGTACTGTTTTCAATGCATTGACAGGACTACGGCAGCACACAGGTAATTGGCCTGGGAAGACGGTAACAAGAGCGGAAGGAGGTTATTCTTTTGCAGATAAAAAATATAAACTGGTGGATTTGCCAGGTACTTATTCGTTGTTATCTACTTCGCAAGATGAAGAAATTGCTCGAAATTTCATTCTTTTCGGCAAGCCTGATGTGACAGTGATTGTGGTGGATGCAGGGAGATTAGAACGGAATTTGAATTTGGTATTACAGATTTTGGAGATTACAGACCGAGCTGTTTTATGCCTGAATTTGATGGATGAAGCGGAGCGACATCATATTACCATCGACGAACGGTCATTGGCTAGGGATTTGGGAATTCCGGTGGTGCCAACAAGTGCGAGATTCAGTAAAGGAATTCCTGAACTGATTCAAACCATTCATGAAGTAGCCACAGGAGAGATTAAATGTAAACCTCATAGGATTAAAAATGTGCCAAAGCATATTGACAAGGCAGTGAAAATACTAAGTAAAAAAATAGAAATACAATATCCTGAAATACCTAATAGTAGGTGGTTGGCATTTCGATTGTTGGATGGAGATGAGCGGGTGATAGAGGCTTTAGAGACTGGAGAATTTATCTAGTGTCTCCTATATAAAGCGCTAACTACTTGTGACATTGGATTTAAGACATAATACTTTTAAATGACTAACGAAATAAAAAAACCTGAAGATATAGTTGCACTGTCAAATGAACTGCGGTGGCAAATAGGAGATGGTTTTCATGACCAACTGACGGAGGGAATTTATGCTGATGCGGCGGTAATCGCTCAGAATTCTGTGACCAAAGAAGGGGGCAAACGGAACTTCAGAATGGATAGTACCATTGACAAGGTAGTAACGAGCCGTGTATGGGGTTTTCCTATTATGATATTCATCCTTTCGGTGATACTCTGGTTGACAATTGAAGGAGCTAATTATCCTTCTGCTATGCTTGCAACACTGCTATTGGAGGATGTATATTCATTTTTGAAAGAAATCTCTACAAGTATTGGAATGGTTTGGTGGTTGGATGGATTTTTATTGGATGGGGTTTACCTTGCCTTGGCTTGGGTAATTGCGGTCATGTTACCGCCGATGGCTATCTTTTTTCCAATGTTTACCTTGCTAGAAGATTTTGGATACCTACCAAGGGTTGCGTTTAATTTGGATAGTCTTTTCAAAAAATCAGGAGCACATGGCAAGCAAGCATTAACCATGAGCATGGGATTTGGTTGTAACGCTGCTGGGGTTGTGGCGACAAGAATTATTGACAGTCCACGTGAAAGGTTGATAGCGATTATTACTAATAATTTTGCCTTGTGCAATGGTCGATGGCCTACACAAATATTGATTGCTTCTATCTTTATTGGAGCGGTGGTACCAAGTTATATTGCAGGAATTGTTTCTACATTATCGGTGATTGGCATTGCGTTATTAGGCATTGGATTTACGTTTTTGGTGTCTTGGTTTTTGTCTAGATCGGTGCTGAAAGGAGAGGTTTCTACCTTTACATTGGAATTACCTCCCTATCGTCCGCCGAGGGTTTGGAAAACATTGTACACCTCATTGATTGATCGTACATTAATTGTGCTGTGGCGGGCTTGTCTTTTCGCAGCACCTGCAGGCGCAGTGATTTGGTTGATTTCTAATATCCATTTTGGTGACCAAAGCATTGCTACTTGGTTAATTGATAATTTGGATGGGGTAGGTTTATTCTTAGGACTAAATGGCGTGATTTTGTTGGCATATATTGTTGCTATTCCTGCCAATGAAATTGTAGTGCCTACCATATTAATGCTCACAGTGATGTCGGTAAATATCGCAGGCTTCGGTGAAGGAGATGGTGTGATGTTTGAATTAGATACTGCCACTGAAACTGCTGCTATTTTAAAAGCGGGAGGGTGGACATTATTAACTGCCATTAATCTGATGTTATTTAGTTTGCTCCATAATCCATGCAGCACGACGATTTACACCATCTATAAAGAGACCAATAGTGTGAAGTGGACGGCAATAGCTACTTTTTTACCGTTAGTAATGGGGATTGTAGTTTGCTTTTTGGTAGCGCAGGTTTGGCGGTTGTTTGTGTAGGGAGTTTCATTAGCATCGCCATGGTCTGTGTCCTCACCATAGTCGTTAACTTAGTGGAATTTAAAGGTATTTTTCTCATTTCTCCGTGGTCTGTGTCCTCACAGAACACTTCTAAATGTCCTCTCTCATTTATATTTCTTGGATAAAACCTGACCCAACAA
>Ga0256840_1002422_pt1 | contig 16407 bp, 14 predicted proteins | sample 355202metaG_FD_185969 | JGI IMG/M metagenome (GOLD analysis project Ga0256840, IMG submission 185969) | Hydrothermal vent microbial communities from Mid Atlantic Ridge, Atlantic Ocean - 355-202 | ecosystem: Environmental > Aquatic > Marine > Hydrothermal vents | place: Atlantic Ocean: Mid... | reverse complement strand
GAAAGTCTTTATCTAGTAGGTGATATCATAGATGGATGGGCTATAAAGAGAAAAGTGAAGTGGAAGCAGTCTCATTCGGATGTTGTCCAAAAACTGTTAAGAAAAGCTAGAAAAGGGACAAAGATACACTATATCCCCGGAAATCATGATGAATTTTTAAGATCCTTTCTTCCTCTTGTTCTGGGCGACAATATAACAATCTTAAATGAAGCGGAGTATGAAGATGTCAAAAAAAGACGATATCTTATCACCCACGGCGACTTTTTTGATGCTATAACGATGACAAAAAAGTGGATAGCTGTTCTTGGTGACTATGGCTATGATCTTCTGCTCCATTTAAATGCTCCTATAAGAAAGGCGAGGAGACTTTTGGGTATCAAAAAAGAGTGGTCCTTGTCAAAATATGTAAAAGACAATATAAAAAGCTCGGTTAATTTTATCACCGATTTTGAAAATATCCTCTCAAACTATGTAAAACAAAAGGGGTATGATGGAGTAATATGTGGACATATCCATAAAGCCGAGATAAAAAATGTAAATGAGATCAGGTATCTAAACTGTGGGGATTGGGTGGAGAGTTGTACTGCTCTTGTGGAGAGTATGGATGGAGAGTGGAAGATAGTAGAGTGGAAAAATTATGAAAATTAGTCTGGCTCTTTCGGGAGGGGCTGCAAGAGGCGCATTTCATCTAGGGGCGATAGAGGCTCTTTTGGAGAGAGGTTACAAGATAGAAGTTATATCCGGAAGTAGCATAGGGGCTATCATAGGAGCTAGTTTGGCTTCCGGAGTTTCTCCGAAAGAGCAGCTTCATATCTACAAATCAAAAGAGTTTAGAAAGATTTTCAAGATGAATTTCTTCAAAGAATCTCTTGTAAAGATAGATAAAGATAAAGAGATAGTCAAGAAAATTGTTCCTATAAAAAACTTGGAAGATGCGAAGATAAAACTATACATCACAACTATAGATCTGATTTCGGGAAAAGTTTTGGTTTTTGATAAGGGAGATGCTAAAAAGATAGTCTTGGGCTCCTCGGCTCTGATACCTCTGTTTAAACCTGTAAAATATAAAAACTATAGGCTTGCTGATGGAGGGATCATGGACAATCTCCCGGTCGCACCTCTAAAGCGGGAAGATTTGCCTATATTTGCTATAGATTTGCATCCTGATGAGGTAGGGTATAAAAATTCATTTGCAGGCATCTTAAAGAGGATGATATTTTTAGCATGGAGATCAAGTGTCCAAAAAAGCAAGAATAGCTGCGATCTTTATATAACAGACCCAAAGCTTGGCAGATACTCTCTTTTTAAGTTTAAGCATTTGGATGATCTTTTTGATCTGGGTTATAAAAGAACTACGGAGATTTTAAACTCTTTTTAAAGGATAATAGTGTCAAGTAAAGTATATGTAGTGGATACAAATATCATACTAAATAGTCTAAACAACCTTTTTAGACTCTCGCAAAACGGAGCAAATATCATAGTTATCCCCGAAACTGTGCTAATAGAGCTGGAAGAGAAGAAGAAAGAGATCGGTGAGATAGGATACCAAGCAAGGGAGTTTGCAAGGCTTTTGGCTAGAGCAAAGATGAAAGAGTCAAGTCATAAAGATGGATACAAGGTGGCAAAACTACTTATAGATAGTTTGGTGATACATATCTTTTCCATAGATAGATATGAGAGTGATGTGGATCAAAGATATATAAACGAGAGCAATGACAAAAGGATTATCGAGGTAGCTTTGGTAGCCCAAAAGTATTATAGGGGGCTAAAGGTATCTTTTATATCTTTAGATGTTTATGCAAGAACCTTTGCATATCTTAAAAATGTAGCTACGGAGACACTAAGGGATGACAAAGATGAAGTCCCGGAGTTTGGCAAGATAAAAACGATAGAGTTAGATGAGAGCGTTGCTTTAGAAGCATTAAAAAATGCCCCGATAATCGAGTATGACAAAGAGTATAGAAGTGGTGATTTTAACTATAAATTTATAGAAAAAGATGGGAAGATATCTTATGCTATAGTAGTTAATGGACACATAGACCCGTTAAAAGAGACAGAGTTTAAGGGCATCAAGGTAAAACCTGTAAATGTAGAGCAAAAATTATATATGAAAGCTATATTGTGTGACTTTTATGATATCGTGGTAGTTGATGCAAAAGCCGGAACCGGTAAGACGCTTTTGGCGTTTTCTTCTGCTATGAGGCTTATAGAAAAAAGCCGCTATGACAAGATCATATATGTAAGAAACTCTATAGAGAGTTTGGATAAAGGGGCGGATGTCGGCTATCTTGCGGGAAATGATGAAAAGTTTAGAGTTTATAATATGGCACTAAATGACACTTTGGAGCATATCGCTAAAAAGATGCTAAAGAAGAGTAAGAGTATTGATAGCGTTAATGCGGTGGAAAACAAGATATTGGAACTTATATCAAAATATCGTATAGAAAAACTTTGGCCCGGAGAAGCCAGAGGTAGGACGCTAAGTAACTCGATAGTCATACTTGATGAGTGGCAAAACAGCTCATCAAAAACAACCCAACTGATACTATCAAGACTGGATGATAGTTGCAAGGCCATCATAATAGGCTCCAACAGGCAGATAGATAACTTTTATCTAAACAAATACAATAATGGCTTAACAGTCTTGCTAAAAGAGACTAAAAAGGAGCATAATGAGCTAAAGCTTTACGCCATAGAGCTTAAAAAAGCTGTTAGAGGCAAGTACGCCGAATTTGCCGAGAGGATATTCTTATAGATAAGAGTATGGTGAATTGATATATTTGACATAGCAAGTAATTCCTACTATAATTACAAGATATAACAAGTAATTTAAAGGGATATCTTTGGATAAATCACAAATTATATCAATACTAAATGATTGGAACTACTGGGATAGAGATTTGCCCAACACCAAAGTAAGAGAGCAGTATGAGAGCAAGATCTCATCATATTTAAAATATGATGAGATTGTAGTTATTAAAGGTATAAGGCGAAGTGGCAAATCTACTTTGATGGTAAATCAAATTAAAAAATTAATCAAAAGTGGCATAAGCCTGAGTGATGTACTATTTGTAAACTTGGAAGATCCAAGATTTGTAGGGTATCTAAACTTAGAGATGCTAGATAAAATAAAGGAGATTTATTTGGAGTATCTATCTCCAAATATCAAACCATACATATTTTTAGATGAGGTACAAAATATCCCAAATTGGGAAAAGTGGGTCAATAAAGAGTATGAATTAAAACTATCAAAGATAGTTATTTCAGGTTCAAATTCATCTATGCTAAGTAGTGAAATAGCTTCTACTCTTAGTGGCAGATATCTTGAGGTAGATGTATATCCTCTAAGTTTTAAAGAGTTTTTAAATTTTAAAGATATTAAGATAGAAAAAAAGCTGGATTTGATATCAAAAAGGATAGAGATAAACAGGGCATTTGAAGAGTATATAAAATATGGAGCATTTCCAAAGGTTTTAGGGTATGATGTGCAAGATAAAAGAGAGCTTTTAAATAGCTATAAAAATACAATTTTACTAAAAGATATAGTGGCAAGATATAAACTCAAAGAGTTTGGAACATTAGAAGAGATGGCTATTTTTTTATTGGCCAACAGCGGCATAACCATTAGCATTAATAGGTTAAAAAATATATTTAAAATCTCTTATGATATGGCAAAATCTTATGTTGAGTATCTTTGTAGAGCCTATATGATATTTGAAGTAAATAAATTTGACTACTCTCTTAAAAAGCAGAGTGTAAACGATAAGAAGTATTATAGCATAGACACTGGATTAAGCAATATGCTAAGGGTGCCAAATCTACAAACCAGAGGTAGTGATATAGAAAGTATTGTCTTTATAGAACTTCTAAGACGAGGATATAAAGTTTACTACTATAAAACCGCAAACAATTTAGAGATAGATTTTTTAGTTCAAGAGGGACAAAATATAGTAATGCTTATACAAGTTACAAAATCTCTAAAAGATGAGAAGACAAAAAAACGAGAACTACAACCATTTGCAATAGCAAAAAAAGAGCTAAATTTAAAAGATGTAGAGACAATTGTTATATATGAAGAAAATTGTGAGGATATCACTTGTAATGGGATGGATATAAAAGTTATAAAGCTTATCGATTGGTTGCTTGATGCTTTGTAGCTATCTTTTTACGGGTAGAAAGAATATAAACAATATAGATAAAAAGGTAAAAACAGTGCAGATAAGATAGACCCTCTCTAGTCCAAAGAGATCTGAAAAGTATCCTACTAAAAAGACCACTAATGCACTGACTCCAAAATTGATAAACATATAGATACTATTAACAAAGGTTGGTTTTGTTGTGTTTGTATCTTGAACCGTTGCAAGCATGACAGGACCCGTGGTAAAGAGAAAAAAGCCCAAAAGTGCTAAGATAGGGTATAGTGCAAAAGTGCTGAAGTTGATAAAAAGCAGCATCGAGAAGGTTGTGCCTACAGCAGATATGTAAAGCATCTTTTTTCTTCCTATTTTGTCTGAAAAACGACCGGAAAAAAATGTGCCGACAATACCAAAAAATTGCAAAACAGAGAGTGATATACCGGCACTATAGATACTATGTCCATGTTTTACCAGATAAACAGGAAGATATAGGGTGATGGCCGACTTTGTTCCTGCATTAAAAAGAAGATAACTCCCAAGCATAATGAAAAAGGGAAGAAATTTTTTAAAAATATCGTAGGTTTCACCCTCTTTATCTTTTTTCTTTGTTTTAATACTCTCTATCTGAAAATTTTTTAGTTTAAAGTAGAGGATAATGGAGGCTAAGATACCAAAAGGTATAAGCCTGTAAGTCCCTTCAAATCCCCACAAGGAGATAGCTCCCGTGATGATAAGAGGCCCTATGGTTCTAGCAGACTCACCGCCAACCATAAAATAGCTCATACCCTTACCTGTTTCGTCACCCGCAGCCTCTTTTATCATAGCGGGCGAAGGTATATGAAAAAGCGTAGCACTAATGCCGGCAACAAAAAGAAGTATCAAGGCTACTATATAGGAGTTTACTACTCCTAAAAGCCCCATAGACAGCGCCGTAAGTCCCGGGGTTATGATGACAAAATATTTTACATCTTTTCTCTCGGCTAGCAAACCAAGAAGAGGATTGAAAAGTGATGGAATCTTTCTAGCGATATCCAGAAATGATGCTTCTGAAAGAGAGATGCCCAATTTTTGTATCAAAAGCGGTAAAATAGGGGCTAAAAAAGATGAAAATATATCGTGCATCATATGAGCAAAAGAGATGGTAAAAACTTCAGATTTTTTAAATTGTTTACTCATTTTTTCTCCAAACGGGGCGAATTTTCAAAGGTTTTTTATCTTCTAAAAGTATAAGCGGCTCGCTAAAAGGGGCGATTTCACATAAAAAATTGGCTAACTCTATAACTACACTTGCGTAGAAAAATTTTATCTTTTGATTGTAGCTCCATAGTTTGTCCAAAAAAACCTTTTTTATATAAGGCGTATCTCCTATACCGTCACCATTTTTATCAAAACCTCTATACTGCCCCCAAAAGTTATACTCTATATCATTCTCTTTGGTTTTGTACTCTCTTAAGTTCCTCAATACATCATCCAAATTGTTATCTATGATATTGTTTTTTATCTCATTGTTTCTAATGCAAACATGAAAGTGTAAAGCTTCCAAGTTATAAGTGATGAGGTTGTGATCAATTCTTCTTAAGATGCCTTTCTCGTTTGGTTTATTATCTATGTAGATAGCTTTTGCATTATATTTTATAGTGTTATCTTTTACGATTATATTTTTTCCACCTTTTAAAACTATCCCAATACCGGTAACTCCGCTAGAGCTTAGGATATCATTTGAGATAATTTTGATATTTTTTGTTCCCATTAACATAATGGAGACCTCATTGTGATTATAGCGGTTATTTTTGATGATACTGTTTATGCTGAGTTCTATATAGGTTGTAAATCTACTGAAAGAGAAGTTATTATCCTCTATCAGGCTGTTGTTTGAACGAGCTAAGTTGATATCCCTGACTTTATAAAAAGTGTTGCCTTTTATGAGTGCAAAGTTCGAGTACCAAAGCTTTAAACCGTCACCCCTAAGAGGGATCTTCTCATCTTTTGAGCTTATAAAATTATTTAATATTTTGGTATGATTACTCATCATAAGATATATCCCATAAAGCGCATCTTTTATCGTGCAGTTTTGGATGGTCAGGTTATCAGAGTTTTTAGCTGTTATCGCACTGTCAAAGTTCTCTTTCCTGTGACCGCTGCCTAAGATGGTTAAATTTTTGATAGTTACATCTTTGCTTTTTATGGTTATAACACTTCCTCTTTTTTTGCCGTCAAGTATAGTTTGATCACTATCGCCTATAATATTTAGAGGTTTATTTATAGTAAAATTTCCACGATAAATTCCACTTGATAGTTTTATGGTTGAGTATGGTTTTGCCCTGTTGATGGCATCTTGTAAAGAGTCGGCGTTTAAAAAGAGAGCCAAAAAGAGAAGAGTAACTATCTTCATAAAGCTTACTATACCTTTTTTGTGGCTATTTTATAGATAATAAATGCGAAAAATATGGTAATACCTATTGAAAAATATAAAGGTAGAGACTTTGTTATGACATAAGTTACTATCAGTATGGATAGAAGTGTAGGTACTTCATTGTATGCCCTGTAAAACTGCCCGTTTTTATAGCAATCATTTTGCAGTAGCTTTTTCCTGTAGCCCTCCAAAGAGAAAGAGTAGATGACCATCAGTGTTATAAGTATAAGTTTTGCTATCATCCAAGACTCGGTTAAAAGTGCAGGGTTTAGATATAACATGGTTAGACCGCTTAAAAGTGTGGCCCACATAGCCGGCAATCCTATAACTTTATAGATCTTCTCTTCTTGAATCTTTACCACTTCACAAAACTCTTTTTTGTTGCAATTTTCAACATGATAAACAAAGAGTCTTGGCATATAAAAGAGCATCGCCATCCAGCTTAAAACCGAGATCACATGAAACGCCAAAATGTATGTGTAGTATTGCACCTTTAGTCCTTACTTTTTATCTTTTTTATCCACTCATCAAGAGTTTTTTCAAAGCCTATCTTTTTAGTTTTATAAAATTTTACCTCTTTTTGCATATAACTTTGCTTTACAAAACCTCCAAAGTCATGCGGGTAGAGATAATTTTTGCAGTTTGATTTTATATGAGAGGGAATTTCTTGAGTCTTACTACTTTTTACATACTCTAAAGCTCTGTTGATAGCCTTGTAAGAGCTATTTGATTTTGGTGAAGATGCGAGATAGATAACGGCTTGAGAGAGGATGATCCTTGCTTCGGGAAAGCCGATGCTACTAACCACTATTAGTGCACTAGTAGAGATAGTTAGTGCATTTGGATTGGCATTTCCTATATCTTCGCTTGAGAGTATCACAAGTCTTCTTGCTATAAAGTCTGCCCTCTCGCCAGAGTTAATTAATCTAGCAAGATAGTATAGACTCGCATCTACATCGCTTCCTCTGATGCTTTTTATAAGAGCACTTATAAGATCGTAGTGTGTATCTTTTGAACTAACACCTTCGCTAACAAAACTTCCTCCCAAATCTGTTAGTAAATCTTTTGTTATCTTTTTGTCTAGCTTTAAAGCATATTTTAAGAGCTTATACATCTCTCTAACATCGCCATTGCTAACAAAAAGTAGATGCTCCTTCGCTTCATCTGTTATAGTAATTCCTAACTTTTTGACATTTTTTTCAAGAAGTAGCGTAAGTTCCTCTTTTTCTAAGGGTTTAAACTCATAGATAAATATCCTTGACCTAAGTCCTCCTGAGATAGAGAAGTAAGGGTTTTCAGTAGTTGCTCCGATAAGGATAAGTTCCTCTTTTTCAAGAGGTATAAGCAAAACCTCCTGTTGGGTTTTAGAGAGCCTGTGTATCTCATCGATAAATATAAGAGGCTTCAAAAGAGTATTTTTATATCTGTTTATAACTTTTCTAACCTCTTCAACTTTTAAGCTTGTTCCGTCAAATTGAAAAAAATCACTACCTAATATATTGGCACATATCTTAGCAAGAGTTGTTTTTCCGCTTCCACTTGGCCCAAAAAGTATCATAGAGGGGATATTTTTATCTTTTAAAAGCTTATAAAGAGGTTTGTCGGTGGACAATATATGTTTTTGACCGACAAAATCATCCAGGGAGTTAATTTTTAAAAAAGATGACAATGGCTAACCCTATCTATCCTCTCTTTTTTCTCCAGATAAAGCCAAAATCAAAGTCGATCTTGCAATTATCCAGTTCAAAAGTAAAACTCTCATCGCTAAAGTCACCCATCTTTTTATACTCAAAATTGATAAGCTTATAAACTTTCGCTTTTTTGATATCGGGATATACTATGGTGTAGTATTTGACGCCCTCTTCTTGGTATAATCGGAACTTTATGCCCTCATCCTTTTTTGCAGTTGATTTTGAAACTACCTCAAAAATCATCTCAGGTTTTTTTGTAAGCCTATCTTTAGGCTCATAGCAGATAACCATACTATCCGGTCTAACCACATCATACTCTGATGCCTGCCAATCCATCTCCATGATAGCGTGACACTTTGGACACTCTTCAAGCTTTTCATCTAATTGCCTATAAATTTTACCGCTTACAAACTGATGCCCAAACATTGGCGAAGGTGACATAGCAACTGCAGTGCCACCTATCAACTCCCAATCACCCTCCCACTCTTTGTAATCCTCATAGGTATAGTAAATATCATCTACTCTAAGAGCTCCCATAAAGACTCCTTGAAACTTTTAGCATATTATAGCATTATTTTCTATGTAAAAAATCATGCAAGCTTTGGTATTCGCTTTTTGTTAGGAACCTGCTTTTTCCCTCTTTTAGAGTGCCTAGGTCTATCCCTCCATAACTTACTCTTTTTAGATCCGTTACATTTGAGTCAAAGTGAGCGAAAAATCTTCTAAGTTCTCTATTTTTCCCCTCATTTATAGCGACTTTAAGCTTTGAAAAGGTCGGAGAATTTTTTATGATCTTATATCCTAAAAAGGGAGCTATTTGCATAGATTCTATCTTGCTCTCTTTATGAGCTCCGGCTTTAGAGTCTATGAAAACTCCATTTTTCATCCCCTCTTCCATAGCTTCGGTAACAAAGCCATCTATCTTTAGATAGTAAACTCTCTCTAAGTTACTTTTCATCAACTTTGTTGCCACATCGCTTGAGTCGGTTAAAAGTAGCAGACCTTCACTTGCAAAGTCAAGTCTGCCCACCGGAAGATAGTGAGCATACTTTTTAGGCAAAGAGTCAAAGATAGTTTTTCTGCCTCTGTCATCTTTTTTGGTGACTAACTCCCCCTTTTTTTTGTGATAAACTATAACGGTAAAGTGATCTTTTTTGTAAAGTCTTTTTCCCTTTATATAAACTTTATCCTGAAAGTCTGCCTTGGTTGATAGGTCGGTTACTACTTGATTACCTATCTTTACTAAACCCTCTTTTATAAGTTTATCGGCTTCTCTTCTTGAGTATCTGGTGTTGTGTGAGATCAGTTTATTTAGTCTCATTTTCTCCATACTATTTTATCCCCGCTTCAACCAAGTGGTGGATATGTAAAACACCTTTTATGTTCATATCTTTATCTGTTATGGCAATTATTTGTATCTTATGTTTTTCTATAAACTTTAAAGCATCGCTTGCTAGCATCTCATCGTTGTCCAAAGTTTTAGGATCTTTGCTGGCATAAAAGAGAGCCGGTTTTTCTATATCGAAGCTGCTATCTTGCAAAGCTCTCCTTACATCCCCGTCACTTAAAACTCCTACTAGTTTTTTATCTTCATTAACTAAAAGAGCATTCCCGAGTCTTCCCTCGCTCATGATGACAACAGCCTCTTTTATAGGGGTTTTAGCTTCACATACAGGCAGTGCATCTGTTTGCATGATATCTTTTATCTTGACAAATAGTTTTTTGCCCAGACTTCCACCCGGATGAAATGATGCAAAATCCTCCTGTTTAAAATCTCTCTTTTTCATTAAACAAACTGCCAAAGCATCTCCAAGTGCCAAAGTTAGCGTAGTAGAGCTTGTGGGAGCTGTATTTAATGGACATGCCTCTTTTTCTATATCGATAGATAAAAAGACATCTGCATATCTGCCAAGAGTTGACTCTTTGGATCTAGCTAAAGCTATGAGTGGTATATCAAATCTTTTTAGGTGAGGTAGCAGTTTGATAAGCTCCTCGCTCTCCCCACTAAAGCTGATAGCTAAAACACTATCACCCTTGCTTATCATGCCAAGATCGCCATGTATCGCCTCGGTAGGATGTATAAAAAAGCTACTAGTCCCGGTACTTGCAAGCGTAGCTGCTATCTTTGCACCAATTAGTCCGCTTTTTCCTACCCCGGTAACTATGAGTTTCCCTTTTGTGCTGTATATAAGCTCGACCGCCTTCTCTATCTCATCGCCTAAATTTTCAGAGGCTCTTAGAAGCTCATTTGCTTCAACTTCCAAGACCTCTTTTGCAATATTTTTAAAATCCATTTCTCACCTACAATACAAATATAGTAGGTACAACGGTAGGGTACTTTTTATATTTTCTAAATACATGCTTTCTGACCGCCTGTCTTAGAGCATTTTCTACTGCCTTTTGGTTGCCAAGCATTTCACCCTTGGCATTTATAAGAAGTTGGTCAAGTATATCCTCCACCTCTTTTTGAAACCTTTGCATCTCTTTATCCGCAACTATGCCGTAACTTAAAACTTTTGGCTTTCCTATGAGCTTATTGGTGCTTTTGTCTATCTGTGCGATCACGGATATGATGCCGGCTTCAGCTAGTTTTTGCCTGTCTATAACAACATCATTCTCTATCTGTTTGTTTATCTGGTTATCGATATAGACTTTTCCTGTTTTTACACTTCCTGCTTTTTTCATATATCTTTGGGTTAGCTCTATCTGCTCACCATCGCTCATAAGGTAGATATTTTTTGGAGGTATACCGCACTTTTGGGCAGTTTCAGCGTGCCTGTGTATATGGTTATACTCTCCGTGAACCGGTAAGAAAAATTTAGGCTTTACAAGTCTAAGCATGAGTTTTTGCTCCTCTTGAGCAGCGTGCCCACTAACATGTATCTCGCTAAAGTCTTGGTATGCTACATCTGCACCGGATTTGTAGAGATAGTTAAGCACCTTTGAAACACTTGCCTCGTTACCCGGTATCGCCTTGGCGGAGATGATTATCTGATCAGTTGGCTTTATCTTTATATGCCTGTGCTCATTTGTAGCCATTCTAAAAAGAGCGCTCATAGCTTCACCTTGTGAGCCTGTCGTAACTATAAGTATATCTTTGTCATTATACCTGTTAACTTCGTGAGCATCTATAAAGATAGAGCTATCTATATCTATATATCCAAGTTCCATAGCGGTATTTAGGTTTTTTTCCATGCTTCTTCCGATAACCGCTACTTTTCTGCCATACTTTATGCCGTGGCTGATGGCTTGATAAACTCTGTGTATATTGGAAGAGAAGGTTGACATAATGACCCTTCCTTTTGCTTTTGAAAAGATAGCATCAAAGGTAGGTCCTACAGAGCTCTCGCTTCTGGTAAAGCCGGGCTTATAAGAGTTGGTGCTATCGCTTAAAAGACATAAAACGCCTCTATCCCCATAGTAAGCAAACCTGTGCAGATCAGCAGGAAGTCCATCTATCGGGGTATGATCTATCTTAAAGTCTCCTGTGTGTATGATGGTTCCGGCTTTTGTAGTTATAGCCAAAGATGAAGCATCTATGATAGAGTGAGTTATATGCATCCACTCTATCTCGAAGTCTCCTATCTTATAAACCTTTCTTTTTTCAACAGGTCTGAAAAACTTTTTGCTTATCTTATGCTCATCAAACTTGTTGGCTATCATTCCAAGCGGTAATGGTGTAGCGTATATTGGAAACTGAAGATCCTGGTTCTTAAAAAGATAAGGGAGTGCCCCTATATGGTCTTCATGAGCGTGAGTTATAATGATACCGGCTATTTTGTTTTTTATACTTCTTAGGTATGAAAAGTCAGGTACTAGTATATCAACACCATGCATCTCATCATCGGGAAAGCTCATCCCTACATCTATAACGATGGCACTCGTATTGGTCTCCATAACCATCATGTTGCCACCGATCTCTCCAAGTCCTCCAAGTGGTGTTATCTTTACCCTGTCGTTTGAATTTGGAGCTTTAAAATTCATCGGGTAAACTCTTTTTGCCTGGATCTTTTTGTTTGACTCTATCGTTTTTTTAAGATCTTTATACCAGGTTTCATTTTTTTGCGCAGCTGACCTTTGTCTGTTTACGCTAGCACCCTTTTTTTTGTTGCCGTTTTGCCTGTTTTGGTTCTTGTTGTTTGTTTGGTTAGAGTTTTGTCTCTTTTTCGTCTCTTGTGCCATCTTGTTCCTTTTTTATGACCTTATACACTTTTCATCAGCTAAGAGCATTTTGCCTTACGGGCGGTAAGAAAATGTTAAAAATCACAAACGCAAGCGCCCTTGGGCTAAAGTGTGATTTTCTTAACACATTTTCTTACCTCAAAATGCTACGCATCTTCAAAGTGTGTAAGGTCAGTTATTATGTTAAATATGTTAAGATATTTGAGTGAAGATAGCTGATGAGGTCTTGTGTTTGAGTTGATCTGCAACTTGGTAAAGATAGCTTCTATAACCTCTTTGGGGAATGGACTTAAATTTTTTCTTAAAGTTTTTCTCGGGGACTTAAATGCCTCCTTTAAAAATTGTTCAAATTTGAACAACTCCTTATCACTTTTAAAAATATCTCCGATAAGTCTCCTCTGTTTTTCAATTTTTAAAACCGAAGAGGTTACCTTTGGCTCGGGAGTAAAACTTTTTGGACTTACATTGCAAACGATGGATCTTTTTCCAATCAGTTCAGCAAAGATCGATAAAGCCCCATACTCCTTATCCCCGACATTTGCACAAAATTTATATGCCACCTCTTTTTGAAGCATGGCTATTAGGTTTTGGCAATTGTTATCTTTTATCAAGTTTAACACTATCTTTGTTGCGATGTAGTATGGTAGGTTTGCTACCAAATTATAACTACTATCCAAGAGATTTTTTTCTCTCCAGTGCTGCAACACATCTATGCATTTTAACTCAAGCACACTCTTTTCTATCTCCGAAGAGAACTTTGTGCGTAGTATTTTACATAGCTCATCATCTATCTCAAAAGCTACAACTTTTTTATGTTGTAAAAGCTTTTTCGTCAAATCACCTAATCCAGGCCCAATCTCAACAACTATCAGGTTGTCATTGGGCATCGATTGGATGATTTTATCAAGCACTATTTCATCTTTTAAAAAATTTTGACCAAACTTTTTCTTTGCTTTTATCAAACTCATTATTCCTTAAAAAAGACATGATACCATAAAAACGGTAAAAAAGCCATAAGTTAAACAGGAGTAAAGGAGAAGAGGTGCAAAGGTGTAAAGATTTGTTTTTTTACTCCTTCACTCTTAGCACTTTACCCCTCTGCCAACCTCTCTTTGATAAGCTCATTTACAACTTTTGGATTTGCTTTGCCACCGGTAGCCTTTAGTACCTGTCCTACGAAAAAGCCAAAAAGCTTACTGTTTCCATCCTTATACTTTTTAACATTGTCAGGGTTTTTTGCTATCACTTCATCTATGATAGGCAAAATTATATCGGGATCGCTTATCTGCATAAGGTTGTTGCTTTTGACTATCTCTTCTGGATTGGTTCCGGTTTTGCTCATCTGTTCAAAAACATCTTTTGCTATCTTTGTAGAGATAATTTCTTTATCTATTAAGCTAGCGAGCTTGGATATATCTTTGGGTGTAAAACTTAGCTCTCTTAAACTCTTTTGCTTTAACTCTCTAGCTACTTCGTTTGATATGATATTGGCTAAAGTCGTAGCCAAACTGACTTCGTCTAAAGCCTCTTCAAAAAAGTTAGATAGATTCCTATCTCTTGCTAAGGTATTGGCTACCTCACTGTTTAGCCCAAGCTCTTTTGTGTACCAAACAAAAAGTTTATGCTCCTCTTTGCTTAAAGGTTTTACCTCGCCTTCAACTTGTTGAGCCTCCTCTTTTTTAGGCGTTGCTTTTTTAGGCTTTACTTTTTTTGCCCATGAGTCTTTAAGTGAGACTATTTTATTAAATACCGGCTTCTCTTTGGAGTAGTTTTTAGGGTCTTTGTAAAAGTATCCCTCTCTTTCAAATTGAAATCTAACCTCATCACTCTCTATGACTGAAGGTTCAACTAAGGCATTCTCTATGATCTTTAGCGAATTAGGATTTAGATCCTCTATGCCTTTTGGGCTCTCACATTTAAATAGTCTGTCGTAAACCCTAAGCTCGACTTTTTTTGCTCTGCTTGCCTCTACCCAGTGGATCGCACTTTTTACCTTTATGCCGCTTTTATCTGAGCCACTTTTGGAGTCTGGATAGTATTTGGCTACTATTTCGGTTATCTTTCCGTTTTTATCTTTTTTTATCTCTTCACACTTGATGATGTAGGCATACTTTAGTCTGACAGGTTGAGTTGGAGTTAGTCTGAAGTAACCCTTTGGAGGATTTTCGCTAAAATCGCTTCTGTCGATATATATCTCTTTGGAAAACGGAAGCTTTCTTGAGCCCTCTTTGGGAACATCCGGCGGATAATATGAGGCCTCTATCTCCTCAAATCCATCATAATTCTCTATAGTTACTTTTATAGGATCAGCCACACACATAACGCGCGGAACTTTTAGATTGAGATCATTTCGTATGGAAAACTCAAGTTGAGATATATCAACCACTGAGTTGGCCTTTGCCACACCGATACTCTCGCAAAAATTTAGAATCGATTCGGGCGTATAGCCTCTTCTTTTAAATCCGGCAATCGTAGGAAGCCTGGGATCATCCCAACCCTCCACATAGCCACCCTCTACAAGTTCCAAAAGCTTTCTTTTGCTCATGACGGTGTAGTTGATGTTAAGCCTTGCAAACTCATACTGGTAGGGTCTTGGAGGCTTTACTTTTAGAGTCTCAAGTATCCAGTCGTAAAGCTCTCTATTGTTTTCAAATTCAAGTGTGCAAAAAGAGTGAGTTATGCCCTCGATATAGTCGGAAAGACAGTGGGCAAAGTCATACATCGGGTAGATATGCCACGCATCTTTTGTCCTATAGTGATGAGCGTTTCTTATGCGATACAAAAGAGGATCTCTCATCTTCATGTTGGCTGAGTTCATATCTATCTTGGCTCTTAACACATGTTCACCATCTTTAAACTCGCCATTTTTCATCCTTTCTAAAAGATCAAGATTTTCTTCTGCGCTTCTCTTTGCATACTTGCTTCTTTTTCCGGGCGTCGTAACTGTTCCTCTATACTCTCTTATCTCATCTTCACTCAGGCTGTCCACATAAGCTTTGCCCATTTTTATAAGCTCTTTTGCGTAGTCATATAGTTTTGAAAAATAGTCTGAAGTGTATTTAACATCCCCATCCCATCTGAAGCCAAGCCATTTCACGGCATCTTTTAGAGCTTCAACATATTTGGTATCCTCGGTTGTCGGGTTGGTATCATCCATTCTCAAATGACAAACTCCGCCATACTCCTTAGCTATACCGAAATTGATACTTATCGATTTGGCATGTCCGATATGAGGAAAACCATTTGGCTCAGGCGGAAATCTGGTGATAACTTTTTCATATTTACCCGAAGCCAAATCCTCCTCAACAATTTTGCGTAAAAAATCTCTCTTTGTTTTCATTCTTTTTAACCTTTGCTATAACTGCGTAAGAAGTTTATGATATTATACAAAATATATCTTTAATGGGATGTTATTTGCAAAAAGATAGCTTAAGTTCCTTGGTGATAAAATAATAAAAACAATAAACAGCCTTGACATAAAAATAAAGGAGACAAATTTACAAATGATAAAAGAACAGATTACTCTTGAAGATTTCCTAAAAGTTGATATAAGAGTCGGAACCGTTATATCTTCATCTCTAAATAAAAAAGCAAGAAAACCGGCTTATATCTTGGAGATAGATTTTGGAGATGAGATAGGCATAAAAAAGAGTTCTGCCCAACTAACGGAAAATTATGAAACGAATGAACTTGTGGGAAAACAGATATGTGCCGTGGTAAATTTTCCTACTATAAGGGTTGCCGGCGTCAAATCGGAAGTGCTTGTTTTAGCTGTTGTGAGTAACTCCGCAGGTACGACTCTTTTACAGCCGGAGAGAATCGTACCCAACGGTGACAAGATAGCTTAAGTCATATACACCAGCGATAAAAGTACCACAAGCAAAACCGGTGGAGTAACCAGTAGTCCGAACTTACTATACTCCCAGAAGCTCATCTTTACTCCTTTTTGCTCTAAAGTATGAAGCCACAGCAAAGTTGCCAAACT
>Ga0256840_1002421_pt1 | contig 16419 bp, 16 predicted proteins | sample 355202metaG_FD_185969 | JGI IMG/M metagenome (GOLD analysis project Ga0256840, IMG submission 185969) | Hydrothermal vent microbial communities from Mid Atlantic Ridge, Atlantic Ocean - 355-202 | ecosystem: Environmental > Aquatic > Marine > Hydrothermal vents | place: Atlantic Ocean: Mid... | reverse complement strand
CAATTATTTAATTTTTTTATTTAAATTAAATTGGTCAAAGAGTTTGTTAGGAGCATCTATTAGGTATGTGGCAAAAATTTTTACCATAATTTATCAGGAGGAGGCTTAATTATGGGAATAAGAATTGGTTTAAATGGTTTTGGACGGATTGGCAGGTATTTGACCAGGCTTTTAAAAGACAGGCCCGAATATGAATTGGTCGTGGTAAATGCCAGAGCAGATAATCATTCTTTGGCTCATCTTTTACGTTATGATTCTGTGCACGGAACTTTGGACGCAGAAATCATTCCCAATGAGCAGGGGTTTATCTATCAGGGCAAACAGGTTTACGTAACGCGCAAGGCTCCTGGAGAGTGGGAATGGGCTAAATTTGACTTGGACATCTTGGTTGAAAGCACGGGTAAGTTTCGGGATAGGGAATCGTGTTTAAAACACCTGGAATGTGGGGCCAAAAAGGTAATTATTTCTGCCCCAGGCAAAGATCCAGACGTAACTATAGTCGTAGGGGTAAATGATCAGGACCTAAAGCCTGAACACAAGATAATCTCCAATGCATCTTGCACTACCAATTGTTTGGCGCCAGCAGCCAAGGTTTTACACACCCATCTTGGGATCAAGCACGGAGTAATGACTACTATTCACTCTTATACCATGAGCCAGAGGATTTTGGATGGTTCGCACAAGGATTTACGTAGAGCCAGAGCCTGTGCCCTTTCCATGATTCCAACTACTACAGGGGCAGCCAAGGCGGTTACAGAGGTTATTCCAGAGCTCAAAGGCAAATTGGACGGAATGGCTGTGCGCGTGCCTACGCCTAACGTGTCTTTAGTCGATTTGGTCGTAGAGGTAGAAAAACCTACTGAGGCCAAGCAGGTTAACGAACTTTTAGCTCAGGCCAGCGCCAATGAATTAAAAGGGATTTTGGGCTATACAGAAGAACCTTTGGTTTCTGTAGATTTTAATGGCTCTACCTTTGGTGGAGTTGTAGATGGCTTGTGCACTACCGTAATGGACAGAACTCAGGTCAAAGTCTTGCTTTGGTACGATAACGAAGCAGGCTTTACCAATCAGCTTTTGCGTTTAATAGACAAGGTGTCTGCCCTCGAAAGTTAGCCGGCTTTGGCAAATAAGGTAAAGCTAGGCCAAGTTTATTCCCTTGGTTGGATGGGAGTTTTAAGGCGTTGCTTTGGTTGTACTTCAAGCAACGCCTTTTATGATGTTACTGCAGAAAATCAAAAACTGTGTAATAAGCTGAAATTATTTGGCTTTTTATACGTTAAACTTTGTCAGTTTCTCCTAAAAACACTTTTTGCAGTTACGCCTTTTGTGATGCTTCTGCAAAAACTGTTTTTTGCTAGGAATTGACAAAGTTGCAAAGACAAATAAGCCGAATAACTTTCGTATAGTTATGAGCTAATTATTTTGTCAGAAAACGCAAGTTTTGATTTTTTGCAGATGCATCTTTTATAATGATTATCTGTTTTAGTAAATAGTTATTTCTACACGTCTATTTTTGGCCCTTCCAGCTTCGCTAGAGTTATCAGCAATGGGATTGTCTTTGCCTTTTCCTTGTATTTTGATTCTATTGGGATGAATCTTTTCTACATATATTAAGTAGTCAGCAACGCTTTGGGCTCGTTGCAAAGACAGGCGTAAGTTGTATTGATCAGAACCCACGTTATCCGTGTAGCCAGTAATAAGTATTTTTTTTTGAGGGGATTCTTGTAAAATTTGAGCAACTACGTGCAGGGCTTTTTTGGCTTCTGGCTTTAAGAAGAACTTATTAAAATCAAAGAGGACTTTTTCTGGGATCGTAAGCTTTGTTCCTTGAGCAGTTTTTTCTACTTTTATACCTACCTTTTCAGGTTGAGGTTTTTCTTCTGCTTTGACGTATTTTCCTGCTTTGACGTTGCTAAGAAGTGCCCCGTATTTGTTGGTGTCTTCATAAAACATAAACTCAAAACCACTGACGTGTTCTTTAGGCGTAACTTTAAAAGGAAGCACGACTAATCTTTTGCCGTTGGCGTAAACTCTTAATTGATTTCTTCTTACCTGTACGGCTACGTGCACCTTTTTTTTGTGAAATTGTTTTAGATTTCCAATTGTTCCTGCCCCTTCTAACCAAAAGGTATAGGTGTTGTAATCGTCATGAATTTGTAGATCGTAAGGTAATTTAGCTTGATCCCAAGCTTGACCTCTACTTTCGAGCAAACGTAATATAAAATCAGCGCCACCAGGGTCTTGGTAGCCTATAAAATCAAATTCAATGGCAAATTCGTCTCTTCCTAAGTCTAATTTTTTATACACGCGATAATCGTCATTAGTCGCGGGTGCTATCCAGATTTGATCGTCATATTTGACGCATTCTCCTGCCCCTGTAACTTTGTCAAAGTGCATAGGTGGTTCTCCAATCGGACACTGAGAAAAGTCGTCTTTAAACAAAATTTTGTCTGGAGCAACGTATTTTTTCTGACCTCCTGTAACCAACCCTTGCCCCCAGGCCAAAAAAGGAAGAGATAAAATAAAAGTAAGTAGTATGAGTATTTTTTTCATCATTATCCCTCCTACGAATAATTTTTTCTATCTTGCTGATTATAAGGTGTACTGTTTTTTGTCAAGATAAAGTTTTAATTTAGTAGGAGCCTAGATCAAGACGTTCAAGTCTCTACGGCCAATACTATCAACGATTTTTAACCAACAGTATAGAAGAGCTGGGAAAAAAGCTTAATCCCTAATAAAGATGCTGGTAGATAATGGTTATGACAGTTAAGTAAACAGACAAGAATGGGCAGAAAAAGAAATCGACCTTATTTGTCCGCCTGCAGGACCGCCTCCTGACGGCTTTGGAATAATGGATTTTAAAAACAACAGATGACGGCAAACAAATTTTAGAATGTCCTATGGGGCAAAAGTATCTAAAAAAACACATTAAACTTAAAGATAAAAAACACACTTTTCACTAAAAATCTGCCAATCTTTCCAGCATCTAATTGCCCAGTTAAGTTAAACAAAGTAAGGACTTACTTACTTGGCCATGGAATAAACCCAAAATAGAGCTCCATAGACTTGCGTTTGAACAAGATCAATCCACTATTTCTTATCGTCAACGTTCAGACATAGAAGCCACTTTTAGTCTAGCCAAACTCAAGTTTGGTTTGAGGCGAACTACGAGAAGAGGCTTTCTTAAGCATTAATTCCAAATCTTTCTCGTAGCCATAGGGATCAACGTTCTTCGTATGCACAATTATCTCCAACATAAGATGCCCATGTAAAACTCTTTTTTGATGGGAATTGACAAAGTTTAAAGGATAACAGTCCAATAACTACAACTGGTCGTAAAAAAATATTTTGTCAGACAACGCAATCTTTGACTTTTTGCAGTTACGTCAAAATAAGACTGGTACGTGATTTGAAGAAAGGTGGGGGTTAAGTTTTGGTAATTAAGTTGAGCATACGGCCGCACGTTTTTTCGCGGCGATAGGAAAAAAAGAGTTCAGAATTGCAGGCAGTACAAAGATCTAGGCCAAAGATGTGTTGAGGTAAAAGTCCGGCCTTAAGCAATTGATCCCTGGTGATTTGCCATAGATCCAGGTTTAAGGTCTTTTCGTCTAAGTAGGACCAAAGTTTTTTGGGTATTTCTCGTTTAAAGTTGACGAATTGGGCACAACATGGTCCCAAGCTAGGCCCTCGAACCGCTAATATTTCGCTAGGATCTAGGTTAAATTCCTTGGCAAATTTTTTTACTCCAAGCTCTGGAAAGTTCGCCACGTTTCCCCGCCAACCGCAGTGCAAGGCCCCTATGTATCTGCCTTTTAGATCCGTAAAAAAAATAGGTTGACAATCTGCAGTTTTAATTGCCAACGTCTCTTTTTGGTTGGAAAAAATTCCGTCTCCTTCTAAAATCTTCGAAGTGGGTTGAATAAGAATTTGGGTTGAGTGAATTTGATTTAATTCTTGCCACTTTTCCAGTTTGAGCTGGTGTTTGATTCTTTGTCGGTTGATTAAAACCTTTTGTTCGTCGTCTCCTACCTCCAAAGATACGTTTAAGCTTTGATAATGGCCCTGGCTTACTCCTCCCAACCTGGTTCCAAAGTAAACCTTAACGTTTTTTAGACTTGGAAAAGAAAAAGAAATAAATAACGGCTTCATCTTATTTTTTATCTTTTAAAATTAATTGACGTAACTGCAAAAAATCAAAACTTGCGTTTTTTGACCAAAAAACCCTCGTAATCAAGTGAAATTACTTGTTTTTTTACTTTTTAAAGTTTGTCAACTTTCACCAAAAAATAGTTTTTGCAGGCCTATCTTAATTTGAAAACGTAACTGCAAAAAGTCAAAAACAGTGTTTTTTGACAAAACCGTGTGCTTGTAATAAGCTGAAATTATTTGGATTTTTATAGGTTAAACTTTGTCAATTTATTCCAAAAACACTTATTTTGCAGAGACATCTTGAAATAATTCACATAAATAATTTAAAAGCATTAAAAGAGCAACCTTTGTGCTAGCTGATTTTTTAATTGACACCAAACAAGATAAGAATTAAGAATGAAAGTTTCCTTGTTCCTGTTAGCAGGGACCAAAAAGACCAAAAGGAGGATTTATGCGCAAGTATGAGACGTTATTGTTGTTGAGTCCAGAATTGTCTATTGAAGATAGACAGGCTATTTTGGACAAGGTTACCGAGATCATTAAACGCGATGGCGGAGAATTGGTTTTGGTAGATGACTGGGGAATGAAAGAGCTGGCTTATCCGGTCAAAAAACAAACCAGAGGGTATTACGTTCGTTTGGAATATGGTTTGCCTGGTCAGTTTGTAGCTGAGTTGGAGAGAAATCTAAGAATTACAGAAGGGGTTTTTCGGTTTGTAACCGTAAAGCTTGCTGATGAGTTTGTTTCTGGTCAAGAGGAGGAAAAAAATGAGTAACAACGTAAGAAAATTTGTTCCCAGAAAAAAGTTTTGTCGTTTTTGTGCTGATGAAAAACTAGTTATAGATTACAAACGTCCCGACATTTTGAGCCAATTTATTACGGAACGGGGTAAAATTATTGGGCGCAGGATTACGGGCACGTGTGCTAAACATCAAAGGGCTTTGACCAGAGAGATTAAAAGAGCTCGCCAAATGGCCTTGCTTTATTATACCAGCGTCCATAGCACTGAAGTGAAAAAGAAAACTATGAGTATTTAAGGGAGATGAGCAATGGGAACTACACAGGTAATTTTGCGTACTGATATAGAAAGTTTAGGCAGATTGGGAGATATTGTTAAAGTCAAGGCAGGTTATGCCAGAAATTACTTATTGCCCAAAGATTTGGCCATGTTGGCCACGCCTCAAAATTTAAAGTTATTTGAACGTCAAAAGAAAAAATTGCAAGAAAAGGCAGATGCGATTCGCTTTGCCGCTCAAGAACTTGCAGAAAAATTGCAGGATTTGGAAGTAGTTATCCCGGTTCGGGTAGGCGAAGGAGATAAACTTTATGGTTCTGTGACCGTAGCCAATATTGCTGACAAAATTGCAGAGCTGGGCATTGAAGTGGACAAGAGAAAAATCGTCTTGCCAGATCCTATTAGGGCCTTGGGTGAGTATGAGTTAGAAGTAAAACTTCATCCTGACGTGCGAACTACGATCAAGGTCAAAGTAGTTAAACATGGCACTGAGCAAGAACAAGAACAGACCGAGCAAGAATAATCTGCCCGAGCAAATTTTAGGCAAAGTTCCCCCCCACAGTTTAGAGGCGGAAAAGGCCGTGTTGGGGGGGATTTTTTTGTCTAGTGAAATTTTTTTTTCTATTGTTGATCTTTTAACTCCAGAAGACTTTTATTATCCCAACCATCAAATTATCTTTTCTGTTTTTTTAAGTCTTTCTCAACAAAACACTCCCATCGACATTCTGACGGTTAGTGCAGAGCTAGAAAAGCGAGGCAAATTAGAGGAAATAGGAGGTCCCCCTTATTTAGCCAGTTTGGCTGAAAGTGTGGCCAGTAGTGCCAACGCCTTGTATTACGCCCAGATCGTTAAAGAAAAATCCTTGCGCAGGCGTCTTATTTTGGCTGGAACCGAAATTATTGCCAAGGGGTTTGACGAACAAAACGAGATTGAAGAAATAATTGACCAATCAGAGCAGGCTATTTTTAATCTGGCTGAAAATTCCATTCAACCTGTTTTTGTTTCCAGTCAAGAATTGGCAACTCAGGTCTTTGAAGTCTTAAATAGGCGTATGCAGGAAAAAGAACTAGTTACAGGCGTGCCTACAGGTTATACTCTTTTGGACGAAATGACCTCAGGCTTTCAACCGACGGATTTGATTATCGTTGCTGGCAGACCTAGTATGGGCAAGACGGCCTTTGCCTTAAACTTTGCCATGCGGGCTGCGGTCAATGCTGAAGTGCCTGTGGCCATTTTTTCCCTAGAGATGTCCAAAGAACAATTAATGACTAGAATGCTCTGCGCTTGGGCCAAGGTCAACCTCAAACAAGTGCGCACTGGTTTTTTAAAAGACGTAGATTTTTTACGTCTTACTGACGCTGCCAATGCCTTATCTCAAGCACCTATTTACATTGACGATACTCCCTCTTTAACTACTCTGGAGGTTAGAGCAAGAAGCAGGCGGTTAAAGGCTGAAAAAGGTCTGGGAATGGTGATTATAGACTATCTACAATTGATGCGGGCAAGCAAACGCATAGAGTCCAGAGAGCAAGAGATTTCAGATATCTCTCGTTCCTTAAAGGCCTTGGCCAAAGAACTAAACGTGCCAGTAATAGCCTTATCTCAGTTAAATCGTAAGGTTGAAGACAGAACAGATAGACGTCCCAAACTAGCTGACCTGCGCGAATCAGGGGCCATTGAGCAAGATGCGGATCTAATTTTGTTTTTGTACCGCGACGAAGTGTACAATAAAAAAGAAGATAATCCCAAAAAAGGAATTGCAGAGATAATTATTGGCAAACAGCGAAACGGACCTGTAGGTAAAGTGGAACTAGCCTATTTAAGCGAATTTACGGCCTTTGAAAATCTCGCCAGAGAAGAAAACGTGCCTGTTCAAACGACAAAAGATCGATCAACGTAGAGTTTTGGCAAAATAATCACATTGGCACGTTGTTTTAATTCTTCTAAAGAAGATTTTTCTGCAAAAACTTTTTTATTGAAAGTTGACAAACTTTAAAAAGTGAAAATCAAATAATTTCACTTGATTACAAGCTTTTTTGTCAAAAAACGCAATTTTTGATTTTTTGCCGTTTAGTCTTTAGGCTGGTTTTGAGGGCTAAGAAAGATTTTTTAATTTTTAGGTTGTGTTTTAGCTGATTTTTTGGCAAAAACCTTTCTGATTGAAGTGAGTTAGGAGTTCAAACAATGGACTATTGGGATAAAGCTGAAACCTTATCACGGGACGAATTGGCAGCAGTTCAGTTGGTGCGTTTAAAAAATACTATTTATCAGGCCAAAAAGTCTGTTTTTTACAAGGAAAAACTAAAAGACATTCATCCTGAAGATATAAGCTCAGTTGAAGATATAAACCGTCTTCCTTTTACGACCAAGGACGATCTGCGGGCCAATTATCCTGATGGATTTTTAAGCGTTCCTGTCTCAGAGTTAGTTAGATTGCACGTTTCTTCTGGGACTACAGGTACGCCTACGGCCGTGTTTTATACGGAAAACGATCTTCATACCTGGGCTGATTTAATGGCCAGATGTCTATACATGGTCGGAGTGCGCAAGCAAGACGTTTTTCAAAACATCAGTGGGTACGGTCTCTTTACTGGAGGTTTGGGTATTCACTATGGGGCCGAGCGTTTGGGCTGTTTGACCATTCCAGCTGGAGCCGGCAATAGTAAAAGACAGATCAAGTTGTTACGCGATTTTAAAGTATCTGTAGTGCATATTATTCCTTCTTATGCCCTTCACTTGGCTACGGTTTTTGCTGAATTGGGAATTGATCCCAAGGAATTAAACCTCAAAATATTTTTGATCGGAGCAGAGCCGCACAGTGAGGAGGCCAGAAAAAGAATTGAGGAGATATACGGTGTAAAGGCGTTTAACTCTTATGGACTTTCTGAAATGAATGGACCTGGCGTTGCTTTTGAGTGTGAGGAACAGGATGGTCTGCACATTTGGGAAGATGCCTATTTGGTAGAAATTTTGGATCCCAAGACCTTGCAGCCTGTGGAGCCAGGTCAGATCGGAGAGTTGGTTTTAACTACTTTGACCAGAGAAGGAATGCCTTTAATTCGTTATCGAACTAAGGATTTGACTAGATTTTTACCTGGTAAGTGTTCGTGCGGACGGGTGCATCGCCGCTTGGATCGGATTACGGGTCGGGCAGATGATATGATTATTTTGAAAGGGGTTAATATTTATCCCATGCAAGTAGAAAAGGTTTTACTTTCTTTACCTGAGGTGGGACAAAATTATCTGATTGAACTTTATCAAGAAGGGTACTTAGATCAAATGCGAATCAAAGTTGAGATCAAGGACGAATTTTTTGTAGAAGATATGCGCGTGCTCAAAAAAATCCAAGATAAGATCGCCAAAAGATTAAGAGAAGAAATTCTAATTACTCCGCGTATAGAATTAGTCGAGCACAAGTCTTTGCCTAGAAGTCAAGGTAAAGCCATAAGAGTAGTTGATTTGAGGAAGGAAAATGGACAAACAGGATAACAAGCACAACTTAGCCTTACTGCTTCTGGTTGCTATTTTTAGCGGCAGTTTGGTGATTTCTCAAATTTTGGCTGTTAAGATCGTATCCTGGCATGGGGTTGTTTTCCCGGCTGGGGTTATTGCTTACTCGATTACCTTTATCGTTACGGACGTCTTAAGTGAGGTCTTTGGCAAAAAAGTTGCTCAATACGCGGTCTGGGCAGGTTTTGCTACGGTTCTAGTCTGCTTGCTTTTGATTTACGCTGCCCTTAGTCTGCCGGCTGCTTCTTTTTGGACCGGGGAAAAAAGCTTTGAGCGAGTTTTGCTTTTTACGCCAAGAATTATTGTAGCTTCTTTGCTTGCCTACGTAATTAGTCAGGTGCACGACGTTTGGGCTTTTCACTTTTGGAAAAAAATAACCAAAGGCAAGCATCTGTGGTTGAGAAACAATCTTTCAACCATTGTTTCCCAACTTATTGACACCTCTACTTTTATTTTCGTGGCCTTTGGAGGTGGTGATTTTGTTTTGAATTTGATTTGGGGACAGTTTTTAGTAAAAATGAGCATAGCTTTGTTGGATACGCCCCTTGTCTATCTTTTGGTGGGATGGCTAAACGCAACTCCTAATTTGGTTAAACAAGAGTAAAGATGATTATTTTTTCTTACGTTTTTATTTTGATCCTTATCTTTTTTTGGGGACTTAACTTTTTGAGTTTGCCGGGTAACTGGCTAATTATTCTTAGCTTGGCAGGAGTAGATTTCTTTAGTTCCCAAATAAATCTTGGTCCTTGGTCTTGGGTTTTGCTGATTGGTTTGGGGATTGCTGGAGAGGCGCTAGAGTGGATTGGACAGTATTGGGGCGGAAAAAAGTTTGGTTTGAGTTCCAGAGGAAACATTGCAGCCATTATTGGCGCTATTGTAGGTTCTATTTTAGGCGTGCCTTTTTTCTTGGGATTTGGGGCTATTTTGGGTGCCTTGCTTGGAGCTTATCTGGCCAGTTTTTTGGTTGAGTACTTGGCGGATAGGTCCATGGCCAAGGCCCATCAAAAGGCCTTGGGCGCATTTTGGGGTAAAGCCCTTGGGCTCGTGGCCAAGCTAGGCATAGGCATGGCCATTTTGGTAATTGCCATTCCTAAGCTGACATCTTTTTGATCCCTTTATCGCCTATATCGGTTCGAAAATACATATTTTCAAAGTAAATCTGTTTTACCGCTTGATAGGCCTTGGCTTTGGCCTCTGGTAAGTCTTGGCCCAAGGCAGTTACGTTTAAGACTCTACCTCCAGTAGTGTAATACTTACCATTTTCCTGTCTGGTCCCAGCGTGAAAAACGATTACGTCTTCAGGCACGTTTTCTAGCCCTTGGATCAACATGCCCTTAGGATAGTTTTGGGGATAGCCTTTGGCGGCTAGAACTACGCTTAAGGCTGTTTCTGGTTTTACCTTTAGTTCTACGTTGGCCAATTTTCCCTGGGTACAGGCCAGCATAATTTCTAAGAGATCAGAATCCAGGCGAACCATTAAAGGCTGACATTCAGGGTCGCCAAAACGCACGTTGTATTCCAGCACTTTTGGTCCTTGAGGCGTAAACATAAGTCCTGCATACAAAATCCCGGTAAAAGGATGTCCCTGTTTTTCCAGATAGGTTATAATTGGTTTTATAACCAAATCGCCTATGGCTTCCATCTGGTCGTCGGGTAAAATGGGGGCAGGTGAATATGCGCCCATGCCTCCTGTATTGGGACCGGTATCGTTATTGCCAATGCGTTTGTGATCTTGCGAAGAAGGCAGGTACTTGACTTCATTGCCAGCACAAAAAGCTAAAAAGGATGCTTCTTCGCCAGTTAGGGCTTCTTCGATAACTACCTTTTCTCCAGCTGGGCCAAAGATTTTTTCTTCCATCAGTTGAATTAAAACTCGTTTAGCCTGCTCAAAGTCGTGGACAATGCTTACTCCCTTGCCGGCAGCTAATCCGTCTGCCTTGATCACCAGAGGAAAGTTTTGCTCCTGGACGTAACGTAAGGCAGCATCTAGGTGGTCAAAAACTTTAAAAGCTGCCGTGGGGACACCGGTTTTTAGCATAATCTCTTTGGCAAAGCTTTTACTTCCTTCTAATTGGGCTGCAAATTGGTTGGGGCCAAAACAGGCAATCCCGTGGTTTGCTAGTTGGTCGGCAATTCCTTGGACCAAAGGCAGTTCTGGGCCTACTACGACCAGATCTATTTTTTGCTCACAGGCAAACTTTACTAAGTCCTCGATTTGAGAGGAGGGAATAGAAACGTTTTGACCAAGGTCTTGGGTTCCACCATTTCCCGGAGCAATGTAAAGCTCACTTAAACGTGGGCTTTGACTTATCTTCCAGGCCAGGGCGTGTTCGCGCCCGCCAGAGCCAATTAAAAGCACCTTCATTATTTTTCTCCTTGTTTTTCTAAAAATTTGAGCATTTTTTGAGCCAGTTCAAAATCAGGATTTATCTTTAGAGCCTTGCTCACTACTTCTTTGGCCTTGGCATAGTCTTTTTGGTCCAAATAAACTCTAGCCAGATTAAAATAAAGGTATTCGTCCTGGGGGTCCAGTTTTAAGGCGTGTTGATAAGCCTTGATCGCATCTTCATACCGTCCCAGTTTGCGCAAGCTCATCCCTAAGCGATTAAACACATCTACTGAATTTGGATCTTGCTTGTAAGCCTCTTTTAAATATTTTATAGCCTGCTCAAAGTACTCGTTGGCTATAAGTTGATCGCTAATGGCAATTTTTAACTTGGAATCGTCTTTAAATTTTTGAATGAGCTCAGCGTATATTTTTTCTGCCTGTTCAATTTTGCGTTCTTCTAGTTCGGCCTTGGCCTGATTTAGTTTGTCCTGTTTTTGTTTTTCCAGCTCGGCCAATTGTTCTCTGGCCGTTTGATGTATTTCTTCCTGAAAAACTTCCAAGAGTTCTTTTAAAGTTTTTAAAAAAGCCTTTTCTTCTCCTTCTTTGTACTCAATTAAAATAGGATACTGCTCTCTTAATTTGGGATTTTGATTGAGATAATAGACGTTGTCCGTAATGATTTTGGCCAGTTCTTTTTTTTCTTGCTTCATAAGGGGTTGCTTTAAGTACAATCTTAGCCCATCGTAAAAGGCATGCAAGGCTGCTAAAACCTTGTTTTGGCGGAGCAAAGAAGGAACTGAGTGTAATTTTTTTCTGGCTTGGGTAAGGTTACTCATCTTTTATCCTTGAATCAAATTTTTAAACTGGGCAAAAAAGTTTTCACATTCGTGCGGACCAGGTGCTGCTTCTGGATGGTGCTGGACCGCTAAAATGGGTTTGGTTTTGTGCCTAAATCCCTCTAAGGTGTTGTCGTTTAAGTTGATGTGGGTAACTTCTAGCTCTTTCACTTCACTTATATCTACACAAAAGCCGTGGTTTTGAGAGGATATTTGAATTTTGCCCGTAGTCAAGTCTTTAACCGGATGGTTTAGGGCGTGGTGGCCAAACTTTAACTTAAAACACTTTCCTCCCAGGGCCAGACCTAAGATCTGATGTCCCAAACAAATCCCTGCAACAGGATAGAGATCTATTAGCTTTTTAACCTTGGCAATAACCTCGGTCAACGGCTCAGGGTCGCCTGGGCCATTGGAAAGAAAGATGGCTTCTGGATTTAACTTTTTTATCTGGTCCAAAGAGGTTGATGCAGGCACGACCAAAGGCTCAAAACCATATTTTTTAAGCAAACGTAAAATGTTCCACTTGATCCCAAAGTCCAAAACAACGAGTCTAATTTTGCCTTCTGGCCAGTTAAAACCATCTAAATCTACTCTAACCGGTCTGTCCGTAAACGTGTACGCTTGTTGGCAGGTAGCCTTGAGAGCCAAGGCTTGTCCTTGCATAGGCAAAAGGTTTTGGGCTTTTTTTTGCAAACTTTTAGGATCAAGGTCCAGGGTAGAAATAAGCGCGCGCATACATCCGTGCTGGCGCAGGTGGGTGGTCAGGGCTCTGGTATCTATGCCTTCAATCCCAAGAACGCCCTGCTCAGCTAAATAGTGGTCCAAACTATCTGTTGCTCGCCAGTTAGAAGGAGTCTTGACGCATTCTTTGACTACAAAAGCGTTTACTTGAATGCGCTCTGACTCCACGTCTTGGGGATTTATTCCATAATTTCCAATGTGGGGATAAGTCATACAGACGATTTGGCCAAGATAAGAGGGATCCGTCAATATTTCTTGATAGCCAGTAAGTCCAGTGTTAAAAATTACCTCTCCTCCAACTTCACCGTGTCCAGTAAAAGACTTGCCTATAAAGGTCGTCCCGTCTTCTAGGACCAAAAGTGCCTTCATCTATGCCTCCTCATTTTTATTTTATTGACGCAACTGCAAAAAGTCAAAAATTGTGTTTTTAAATAGAGTAATTATCTCGTAATATGTTTAAATTATTTAATTTTTTGTCGTTGACACGTTGTCGATTTCCACCAATTTTGCAGGAGCATCTTTGTTCCGTTGTTTTTAGTTAGAATTTTTTTCCATAATTGCCTTTACCTTGGCCAAATCTTCTGGGGTATCTACGCCTATGGTTCGTTCCTGAGTTTTGCTTACGTAAATGGCAATATTATTTTCCAAAAGTCTTAGCTGCTCTAATTTTTCTGTTTTTTCCAAAGGGGTTTGGGGCATTTTAGCAAAGGCTTGAAGCAGATCATATCTATATCCATACAGGCCAATGTGTCCCCAAAGTTTGATTTCTGGGTTATCTGGATAAGGAATTATACTCCGGGAAAAATATAAGGCAAGATTATTTTGAGCCAGAACAACTTTGACCTGATGGGGGCTTTGGGCCTCAGTTAAAGAAATGGGGCGGGCTAACGTGGTTACGTGGACCTTGGGGTCAGTAAAAGGGATTAGTAATTGTTCCAACATTTGCGGTTTGAGCAAAGGTTCATCTGCCTGCAGGTTTAAAATAATACTCTTTGCGTTTAGTTTGAGTTTGGCCGCTGCCTCGACTAGGCGATCGGTTCCGGTCTTGTGTTTGGTTGAGGTAAGCACTACGGGCACGTTTAAGGCCTTGGCCTTGTCAAAAATAAGCTGGTGATCCGTAGCTAAAAACACGTCTTTTAAGAGCGCGCACTTTTTGGCCTGATGGTAAACGTGCCAAAACATAGGCCGTCCTTTAATGTCTGCCAAAACTTTACCTGGAAACCGGCTAGAATGATACCTAGCGGGAATGATTGCGTAGCAGGGGTCTAATTTGCCCAAGGACAAAATCTAATCCTCCTTTTTTTTCTTTGAGGTAATTAAAAAATTGTTTAAAGGTCTGATCTCTTTTGGGAGGAGACACTTTTTCTAGGGCAGCCAAAAGTTGTTCTTTATTTTCAACAGGATAGACTAAATTGCGGGCAAAAATGTCTTGGCCTACCCATTCAAAGTTAAACCAACTCGGTCCAATGATGGGTTTTATGCCCTGTTCTAAAGGTTCCAAAAAATTTTGTCCGCCTAAGGGAGCGAGACTTCCCCCTACAAACACTTTTTGGGCCAAGGCATAGGCAAAATTTAACTCTCCTATTTTGTCCCAAAGCACGACCTGACCAAAAGCAAGCTTTTTACTTAGCTTGGTGCGCAAAACAAAGTTGATTTGACGTTTACTTAGGTGTTGTTGCCAGGCTGAAATGCGTTCCATGTGTCTTGGAAAAATAGCCAAAGCAGTCTTGGGATGGCGCTTTAAGTATTTTTCGATTACCCAGAGCAGGTCTGTTTCTTCTTGGGTACGGATAGAGCCAAGAACGATGAGTCTTAGCTGGGGTGAGATAAATTGGTTTAAAGGGTTTTTAAGATAAGGAATTGGTCCTTTGGGGTTGATTAGTTCAAACTTGAGATTGGACATGGTCTTGATTTGGGCCTGGGGGAAAATAAATTCAAAACGTTTGCCATCCTGCGGACTGATGCTATAGATGGAGCTAGGTCCAATTGGTTCAAGTACGGATTGAAATAAAAGATAACGACTCAAACTCCTTGGACGTAGTCTCGCGTTAAGCAGTAAAATAGGTATGTTTTTTTGTTTGCAAATGCGAAAGAAGTTGGGCCAGATCTCTGTTTCTAAAACAAGGACCAATTTGGGATTTATTTGGTCCAAAAAGCGTCTAATGGTTGGACTAAAGTCAAAAGGAAAAAAAACGTGTTTTTCTCCTTTGCTCAAAACGATTTCTTTGCCTTGAATAGTATTGGTTGAAATTAAAATTTTAAGCTCAGGCCAGATGGTGCGAAGGCCTTGAGCCAAAAGTACGGCCATTTTGGCCTCGCCAACAGAGGCGGCTTGAATCAAAACCTCTGCCTGAGTTGAATTAGGGATAATTCTAGGCTTAAAGGGTTTTAGCTTGGGATAACAAGCTAGTCCAGGTAGGCTTAAGGCCCAAACTAAGTCGTAAAACGTAAATTTACCTTTTTTTCTCAAGACCTAACTCCACAAGTTTGGCTATTAGTTGAGTAAATTCTATGCCCACGGCCATAGCCTCTTGGGGAAACAAGCTGGTTGGGGTCATTCCGGGAATGGTATTGGTTTCCAGAACGTAGAGCTCGTTTGTGCTGCTTAAAATAAAATCCGTGCGGCTGTAATCCTTTAATTTAAAAAGCTGATGGATTTGGCGAGTTAAGGTTTGCACTTTTTGGGTTATATCTACAGATACAGGGGCAGGACAGATTTCTTCTGCCCCTTTGGGATCGTACTTGGAGTGATAGTCAAAAAAAACAGACTTGGGCTTGATCAGAACCGGCGGCAAAGGAACTTGATCTAGCACCCCACAGGTAAGTTCCTGACCACTTATAAATTCTTCTATTAAGTATTCTTGAGCTGGATTTAAGCAGAGTTGATCCAATTCTTGCCTAGAATGAACGATTTGAATATCTACGCTAGAACCGCCTGAGTTTGGTTTGAGAATCAAAGGAAAAGGACCTGGCAGGTCCAGCAAACCAGTGCTTGGTTTGTAAATAGTCCACCTGGGAGTAAGAATGGAGTGTTGGCTAAGAATTTGTTTGTACGCGTTTTTGTTTAAACAGAGAAAAGAAGCCAACGGACCGCTGCCCTGATAGGGAAGATTTAGATCTTCTAAAATGGCCTGAATGGTTCCGTCTTCTCCTGGAGAACCGTGTAAATTGATAAAAACAAAGTCAACCTGTCTCACCTTTTGTTCAAATTGGCTTAAATTGGGTCCAAGATCGTAAAGAATTACTTGGTGGCCAAGGGTTTGCAAGGCTTGGTAAATGGCCTTGGCTCCGCTTAGAGAAACTTCTTTTTCTTCGGACCAGCCACCAGCCAACAAAAGAATGCGCACTTAAATCTGCCTCCAAAATTTTTTGCTCGTTTGACGTAAATACAACGCGTTAAAAATTGCGTTGTTTGACAAAATAGTTTGTGTATAGACGTAACTGCAAAAAATAAAAAATTTACCTTTTCTCTCAACAACTTGCATTGTAAGACGTAACTGCAAAAAGTCAAAAATTGTGTTTTTGGGATAAAACCGTTTGCTTATAACAATCTGAAATCATTCTGTTTTTATACGTTAAACTTTGTCAACTTCTCCCAAAAACACTTTTTATCGAGGCATCTTATAATCAATTGAATTTATTTAGCTTTTTATCGTTTAAACTTTATCAATCTATACCAAACAAAGTTTTTGCAGGAGCGTCTTTATCAACGTAAACGTAATCTTCGGTTCTAATGGTTGCAAAAGTTTGGATGCCTATAGGTAATTTCATCTTAATGATTTAGATAAATATTAAAGTTTGTCCTCAGCCCGTCGTTTGAAGTCGGCGAAAAACGTAG
>Ga0256840_1002420_pt1 | contig 16424 bp, 9 predicted proteins | sample 355202metaG_FD_185969 | JGI IMG/M metagenome (GOLD analysis project Ga0256840, IMG submission 185969) | Hydrothermal vent microbial communities from Mid Atlantic Ridge, Atlantic Ocean - 355-202 | ecosystem: Environmental > Aquatic > Marine > Hydrothermal vents | place: Atlantic Ocean: Mid... | reverse complement strand
TAGATTTAATCGTAGATTTTGGAATATCGGTGATAAATTTGAAAGAGCTTTTAGTTTATCTTTGGCGCATAAGCCTTTAACATACAGGTATATAGTAAAGAAACTCGAATATTCTTAATAAGCATAAAAATTATATTATGAAACGTTGTATTAGCCCCCTAAAAGCTCGGACAAGATTCTATTTAAAAAATGTTATAATTTTGTCCATTATGAGTAAAAGAACATGTAACCCTTCGGCAATGCACATCTAAATAAAATCAAAATATGCTTTAATTTTGTTTAGACGTGCATGACCGAAGGGTTACTGTACACCAATGCATTGATGTATTTTATATGAAAAATCGGTGAATAATGCGGGTTAAACAAGTTGTTGAAGAGCAAAAACCTCGTGAAACTTAACAGTTAATTATTCAAACCAATCCTTTTCAACGCTTTTTCACGAATAATTTCCTGATTTGAACGGTTTTCTATTTTACTTTCCAACCACGAAATAATATCAAAATACAGAAAAGCACGTTTTTCATAAGCATTATTTTGTAAAGGAAGCAAATCTTTTTTTAAATCAATAAATGCATGATTTAATTCATCTGGTGAAATTTTGGCTAATTTTCGTAAAAATTTCAAAATATATTGTTGATACAAATGAAAATCTGATTTTTTATTTAGATAGCGGTAGGTTGAACGTATATAGTAATCAACCAAATCGGTATTGTTTAACTCCCAATGACTGATTAAATTAAGTATTCGTGCAAAACCATGAATATCCGAACGAATATTTACATCTTTGGCATTGATGATTTTATTTAACCAGAAGATTGTTTGTTGATAGTTTTCATCGCCAAAATACATGCAGGCAAACTTATAATAAAAAATAGTTAAACTGTGGGTATCCAAACTGTTTTCATATTTTTTTAAACCTTCCGATATTTCAGGAATAATTTTGGTGCCTTCGGTAAATTCACCAATCATAAAATAGCGGTTTATTTTATGTATGGATGAGTACTTAAATATTTGTCGTTCAATATTAAAAGTAAGGTTTAGTCCATGCATATTTGGAATTTCTTCAAACTTTTTTGAATATTCTTCAAACTCTTTTAATTTAAAAAGTTTAAACTGTGCTGCTAATAAATTATTGAATGCTTTAATATAATACTCAATTTTCGGGATAATTTTTTCCGGATGCTCTTCAAACAGCCGGTACCACTTTTGGGCATACTGATAACCGCGCTCTTTATCTTGGATAAAAAAATAATATCCTGTAAAAGAATGATACAGAAACATTTTTTCATTAAAAGTTAGTTTTTCTTCATCAAAAGCGGGAAGCGATGAATACAAAAACTGTGTAGCACGTTCAAAATCTTTCCCATTTCGGATAAAACCTATTTGCAAATAAAATGAATATAACTTAATACTAAGATTTTGAAATATACGCGTATTCCTGATTTGTTTAGCTAAATTTTCAGTTTCATTTACTAATTTTAGTACACTATCCGTTATATCGGTACGTATGGATTTAGTGAGTAATTTTTTTTCAAATTCAAGTATTTCAAACAGCAAAAGCACCTTGTCGTTATTTTCAGCTATTTGACGGGTTTTTTCCAATACTTTCCAGCACTGATCTATTAATGATTTGTTATATAATAGGTTTGCATAAATTAATTGCTCCCGGATAATTATCTCAATATCATTATCCGGATTGTAATTTGCCAAACTTTGCAAAATTTGACGATATAAATGAGCTTTCAAATTGGATATTTGCGCCGGTTTAATTGATTTTTCAGCTTCCAATATTCGTGTTTCATCATAATCTTGATATTTATCAATTAAATTAAATAATTTAATGAATTTAGCATCGGATTGACTCTTTCCTTTATTTACAAACACTTTAAAGTACCTTTTTTCAGCAGGCGTAAGCGATTTTATTAGTTGATATAATTGGTCTGAATTATTTTTAGACATCGTAATTTATAAGTTATATTGTTATTTATAATTAACTGATAATTAATTAGTTTATAAATAATATTAATTCTTAAAATGTGTTTTACAGATAGTAATATTATAAAATAATGGTTTCCTAAAATCCCATTTTGTTCCTAAAATTGTCCTGCAAATCTAATAAAATTTAAAATCTTTTATAATGGAAGACAGAGTATATGTTTTTGACACCACATTGAGAGACGGAGAACAAGTTCCCGGATGCCAACTGAACACTTTGGAAAAAATTGAAGTAGCAAAGGCATTAGAAGCACTCGGTGTTGATATAATCGAAGCCGGTTTTCCTATTTCAAGTCCCGGTGATTTTAACTCTGTAGTTGAAATTTCAAAAGTAATAAAAACTCCGACTATTTGTGCATTAACTCGTGCTGTTGAAAAAGACATAGAAGTAGCTGCCGAAGCATTGAAATATGCCAAACGCGGACGCATTCATACCGGTATTGGTACTTCATACTATCATATTTTCAATAAGTTACGTTCAAATCCCGATGAAATAATTGAACGAGCTATTGCAGCAGTTAAATATGCAAAGCGTTTTGTTGAAGATGTAGAATTTTATGCCGAAGATGCAGGACGTACCGAAAATGAGTATCTGGCACGAGTGGTTGAAGCCGTGATTGCTGCGGGTGCCACGGTAATTAATATTCCTGATACTACCGGATATACAACGCCTTATGAATTTGGCGAAAAAATAAAATTTTTGAAAGAAAATGTGCGTGGTGTGCATAAAGCGATTCTTTCTACCCACTGCCATAATGATCTCGGAATGGCTACCGCTAATTCCTTAGCAGGATTAATGAACGGAGCACGACAAGTTGAAGTTACCATAAACGGAATTGGAGAACGTGCCGGTAATACTTCTTTGGAAGAAATTGCCATGATTTTACAAAGTCGTAAAGACATTCATTTAACAACAAATATTAAATCGAAAAAAATATACAAAACCAGTCGTTTAGTTTCAACATTGATGCGTATGCCGGTACAGCCTAATAAAGCAATTGTGGGTAGAAATGCATTTGCACATTCTTCAGGTATTCATCAAGACGGGGTTTTGAAAAATCGTGAAAATTATGAAATAATCGACCCAACGGACGTAGGCATCAATCAATCATCTATAGTATTAACAGCACGTAGCGGACGCGCTGCATTAAAACATCGTTTGGAAATATTAGGTGTAAAACTTAACAAACAGGAAATAGATGAAGCCTACGAAAAATTCCTTAATCTTGCTGATAAGAAAAAAGATATTAAAGACGAGGATTTGTTGGTAATGTTAAGTTTACAAAAAGCAAAATCACAAAAAATTAAATTAAAACATTTGCAAGTAATTTCCGGAACAACACCTTTGCCAACGGCAATTATTCAATTAGATGTAAATGGTGAGATACTTTCAGGTGTAAGTACCGGAAACGGACCTATTGATGCAAGTTTTACAGCGGTTAAAAAAATTCTGAAAAAGAAAGTTGTGTTGGAAGAGTTTCTTATTCAGGCAATTACACGTGGGAGTGATGATTTGGGAAAGGTTCATGTACAAATAAAAAGCAAAGGAGTAACTTATTACGGATTTTCGGCAAATACGGATATTATAACTGCCTCAGTTGAAGCATTTATTGATGCTATTGAAAAAGCAAATGGTTTTGCCGTTCCCATTGAAAAAGAACAAAAAGAAACAGCAACAATTAATAACTAAATATTATCAAACATCTGAAATCGTAATTATCCGGTTTCTATTAACGCAACAAACAACAAAATGCCCGACAGATAACTTTTTCTGTCGGGTAAAAAAATGTAAAATTCTAACAGACACATGTTTAAACAATTTAGGTATTACTTAAATTGAATGATAAGAAAAATAAAATATGAGCAAAAAAACACTTTTTGATAAAATATGGGAAGCACATGTTGTAAAAGAAATCCCGAATGGACCATCGGTGCTTTATATTGATAAACAGTTTATCCATGAAGTTACCAGTCCACAAGCTTTTGACGGATTGCGTAAGCGTGGTATTTCTGTTTTCAGACCTGAACAAACCATTGCTACTGCCGACCATAATACTCCAACGATAAATCAACATTTACCGGTTAAAGATGAACTGTCTAGAAATCAGCTAGATAAACTTGGTCAAAACTGTAAAGAGTTTGGTATAGAGTTATATGCACTGGGGCATCCGAAAAATGGTGTAGTACACATAATCGGTCCCGAGTTGGGAATTACCTTACCCGGAAGCACCTATGTTTGCGGCGATAGTCATACCGCTACACACGGGGCTTTTGGTTCCATTGCTTTCGGTATTGGCACATCTGAAGTTGAAATGGTTTTGGCTACTCAATGTTTGATGCAAAATAAGCCGAAACGTATGCGCATTAATGTAAACGGGAAATTAAAAAAAGGAGTAACCGCAAAAGATATTATTCTTTATCTGATTTCAAAGCTTACTACGGGTGGCGGAACCGGTTATTTTATTGAGTACGCCGGTGATACAATCCGTTCACTTTCTATGGAAGAGCGAATGACCATTTGCAATATGAGTATTGAAATGGGTGCACGCGGAGGTTTGATTGCACCTGACGATACTACTTTTGAATACATTAAAGGCAGAGAATTTGCCCCCAAAGGCAAAGCCTTTGACAAAGCGGTTGAATATTGGAAAACTTTATATTCTGACGCGGATGCTGAATTTGAAAAAGAGTATAATTTTGATGCTGCCGATATCGACACCATGATTACTTACGGTACCAATCCCGGAATGGGGATAAAAATTACCGATAAAATACCTTCGGTTAATGAATTTGAAAGCGAAAGCGAGAAAAACGGTTTGCAAAAATCTTTAAAATATATGGATTTTAAAGAGTCGGAGCCGATTATGGGTAAAAAAATTGATTATGTTTTTATTGGTAGTTGTACTAATGGACGTATTGAAGATTTGCGCGCTGCCGCTGAAATAATTAAAGGACGCAAAAAAGCGGATAATGTTACGGTTTGGATAGTTCCCGGTTCAAAAATGGTTGAAAAACAAGCTATTGAAGAAGGTTTGGATAAAATATTTAAAGAAGCCGGTATTGAAATGCGTCAGCCGGGCTGCTCTGCATGTTTGGCAATGAACGATGATAAAATTCCTGCCGGAAAATACAGTGTATCCACATCAAACCGAAATTTTGAAGGTCGTCAAGGTCCAGGAGCACGCACTTTGTTAGCTAGTCCAGTATTAGCTGCCGCAGCTGCAGTTACAGGCAAAATTGTTGACCCCAAAGAATTTTTATCTTAAATTTTGATAAAAGATATAAAAAAAAAATGGAAAAATTAGTTAAAATAAAATCAACTTGCGTTCCCGTAAATATTGAAAATATTGATACTGATCAAATAATACCGGCGCGTTTTTTAAAAGCTACGGATAAAAAAGGTTTTGGCGATAATCTTTTTAGAGATTGGCGTTTTGATAAAGAAGGTAATCCGAAACCTGATTTTCCCTTAAACAATCCAAAATATAAAGGAGAAATTTTAGTTGCCGGTAAAAATTTTGGTAGTGGTTCAAGTAGAGAACATGCTGCTTGGGCAGTTGCAGGATACGGTTTCCGTGTGGTAATATCAAGCTATTTTGCCGATATTTTTAAAAATAATGCGATGAACAACGGTGTTTTACCGGTTCAAGTCTCCGAAGTATTTTTAAAATCGCTTTTTGAAAAAATTGAAGATAAGCCTGATTTGGAAATTGAAGTAGATTTGGAAAAACAAATTGTTAAAATGGGTGGAATGGCTGAGCATTTTGAAATTAATGAATATAAAAAGGAATGCTTATTAAACGGGTATGATGATATTGATTATCTGTTAAACATAAAAAATGAAATAGAAGAATTTGAAAAAAACAGAGCTAAACTTCAAATCGTCCTTTAGGACATTTGAACGTTTTGAAGTCCTTACGGACGTTCAAAAGTTTATTAAACTTCAAATCGTTCTTTATCCATTTGAATTTATTAATAAATTGAATTAAAAAAATAAAAAACCAATCAATACTATGCAACTTGAAATAATGGATACAACTTTGCGCGATGGCGAGCAAACCACTGGTGTATCCTTCAATCCGCAGGAAAAAGTCAGTATAGCCAAATTACTTCTGAAAGAAGTAAAAGTGGACCGTATTGAAGTTGCTTCAGCCCGTGTATCGAAGGGTGAATTTGAAGCGGTAAAGAAAATCACTTCATGGGCAAAAGAAAACGCTTGTTTGGATCGAATTGAAATTCTTGGCTTTATTGATGGAACAAATTCTATTGATTGGATTTATAATGCGGGTGCAAGAGTCATTAATTTATTATCAAAAGGCTCTTTAAAGCATGTTAGCCTGCAGCTTAAAAAATCACCGGAAGAACATGTTGCGGATATAAGAAAAGCAATTGCTTATGCAAAAAGTTTAGATTTTAAGATTAATCTTTATCTTGAAGATTGGTCGAATGGAATGATAAACTCGCGCAATTACGTTTTTTTCATGATGGATGCTCTGAAAGATGAACCTATTGAGCGTTTTATGATACCCGATACACTCGGTATTTTAAATCATGAACAGACCTATGAGTTTTGCAGTATTATGCGTGAAAAATATCCCGATATACATTTTGATTTTCATGCACATAATGATTATGATTTGGCAACTGCCAATGTTTATGCTGCTGTAAAAGCCGGAATTAATGGAGTTCATACTACGGTGAATGGTTTAGGCGAACGTGCCGGTAATGTGCCTTTGTCCAGTGTAATTGGTATTGTAAACGATCATTTAAAGATAAAAACCAATTTAGATGAGCAAAAATTAACCAAAGTAAGTCAGGTGGTTGAATCTTTTTCGGGTTTGCGGATACCCGCTAATAAGCCTTTAATTGGTGAAAATGTATTTACCCAAACTTGTGGAGTGCATGCCGATGGCGATTCAAAAAACAGTTTGTATTTTAATAATTTGATGCCGGAACGCTTTGGTCGCGAACGTAAATATGCGCTGGGAAAAACATCGGGCAAGGCAAATATAAAAAAGAATTTGGAAGAGTTAGGCTTGGTGCTTGATGAGGAATCTTTAAAACGCCTTACCGAAAAGGTAATAGAATTGGGCGACAAAAAAGAAAATGTAACTATTGATGATTTACCCTATATAATTGCTGATATTTTAGATAACAAACATATTAATAAGTCAATAATTTTTAAACATTATTCTTTGACCATAGCGAACGGATTAAAACCGGCTGCCAATATCAGTGTGGAGATTGATGGAATATCTTACGAAGAAAATTCTGTGGGTGATGGGCAGTATGATGCTTTTATGAAAGCACTTTGGAAAATATATAATAGATTACAAAAACAAGCTCCTGCTTTGGTTGATTATTCGGTAAGTATCCCTCCGGGAGGAAAAACAGATGCTTTAGTAGAAACCATTATAACTTGGGAGTTCAACGACAAACGTATAAAAACACATGGATTAGCTAGCGATCAAACAGAAGCGGCTATTAAAGCAACTGAAAAAGTACTTAACATCATAGAAAATCAAAACTCTATTGAAAAAAAATTGTTAAATAAAAATATTGAAGAAAAAACCTCAGTTTAAAAGGAAAAATATATGAATTACAAAATTACAGTTTTGCGCGGTGATGGTATTGGTCCGGAAGTTATGGAACAAGGACTGAAAATTTTACATGCCGTAGCTGATAAATTTAATTTTTCGGTAGATATTTCCGAAGCATTAATTGGAGCTACTGCTATTGACCAAACAGGCAATCCTTTACCGGATGATTCTATTGAAAAATGTAAAAACTCAGATGCCGTATTATTGGGAGCAGTTGGTCACCCCAAATACGATAACGACCCTACGGCTAAAGTTCGTCCTGAACAGGGACTGCTAAAATTGCGTAAATCATTGGGTTTGTTTGCAAATATTCGTCCGGTTACTACTTATGAAATTTTATATGATAAATCACCCATTAAAACCGATAGAATAAAAGGAGTTGATTTTGTCGTATTTAGAGAGCTTACCGGCGGTATTTATTTTGGTAAAAAAGGAAAAAGTGAAGATGGTAAAACTGCCTATGATACTTCGGATTATTCAGTAGAAGAAATTGACCGTATTACTCGCTTGGCTTTTGATACAGCGCTTAACAGACGAAAAAAAGTTTGTTTGGTAGATAAAGCCAATGTATTGGAAACATCGCGCCTTTGGCGTTATACAGTAGATAAAATTGCACAAGAGCCGCAATATTCTGAAATAGAATTAGACAAAATGTTTGTTGATAATGCAGCTATGCAGTTAATTCAATGGCCCTCACAATTTGATGTTATTTTAACCGAAAACATGTTTGGCGATATTATTACCGATGAAGCTTCGGTAATTCCCGGCTCAATGGGTTTATTGCCATCTGCATCCGTGGGTAGTGGCTTGGCATTATTTGAACCAATTCACGGTTCTTATCCGCAAGCAGCCGGAAAAAATATTGCCAATCCGTTTGCAACTATTTTATCCGTTGCCATGATGCTTGAACATTTAAAACAAAACGATGCTGCAAAATTAATTCGTAAAGCGGTTGATAAAGCTTTACATAGTGGCATTGTTACCGAAGATATTTCAAAAGAAAATCCTAAATCAACCACCGAAGTGGGCGATTGGGTAAAGGAGTTTATTACTTCTGATTAATTTTAGGTTTGGTTTTTCCTCAATCAGGATGAAAGACTTATTCTTTCCCTGATTGGGGTTTTAAAAAGTTTGATAATTTATTCTGCCGCCTTTTTGATTCCTGCACACTTTAATTAGGCAATTGTATCCTCATGTCCTAATATAAAGTAAGGCTTAGTAAATTTCAAACGTAATCTGACATTTTTATAACATAACATATATTTTTATGGATTTACCACAAAAAACAGGATTGTATAACCCGCAAAATGAGCACGACAGTTGCGGAATTGGTTTTGTTGCACATATAAAAGGACAAAAATCGCACGATATTTTAAAAAGAGGCTTGGGCGTATTATTCAATATGGCACACAGAGGAGCCGAAAGTGCCGATAATAAAACCGGAGATGGTGCCGGAATAACGCTTCAAATTCCTTATGAATTAATTGATTCTTTTGGCTATGATTTACCTGAAAACAATATTTACGGTACCGGTTTATTGTTTTTACCTAAAATTGGAGAAGAAGCAGAATGGTGTAAAGATGCTTTAAGAAAAATTATTAAAGAAGAAAACTTGCGTTTTATTTCCTATCGCCAAGTGCCGGTAAATGCAAATGTACTTGGAGAAATTGCTTTATCTACCGAACCCTATATTGAGCAAGTATTTATTGCCGGTAATTATGAACAGGATGAATTAGAACGTAAATTGTATATTGTTCGCAAGCGAATTGAAAATGATCTTAGAAACTCAAAACTGAAGCAAAAGAGCATGTTTCATATCCCGAGTTTATCATCAAGAGTGATTATATACAAAGGGATGTTTACACCGGAACAATTGGAAAAATATTATCTTGATTTTAAAGATGAACGTTTTAAAACAGCTATTGCTTTAGTGCATTCTCGTTTTAGTACAAATACATTTCCTACATGGGATTTGGCACAACCTTTTCGCTATATTGCACACAACGGTGAATTTAATACCATTAAAGGAAACCGTTTATGGATGCATGCACGCGAATCATTGTTTAAATCTGAGCTTTTTGAAGATGATTTACAAAAGTTGTTTCCCGTTATCGAACCCGATAAAAGCGATTCTGCCTCTTTTGACAATGCTTTGGAATTTTTGGTTCAAACAGGACGTTCAATTCCTCATGCATTAAGTATGTTAATTCCTGAATCTTGGAATGCAAAAAATCCGATACCCAAAAGCTTAAAGGCATTTTATGAGTATCACTCAACATTTATGGAGCCTTGGGATGGACCGGCATCCATTATGTTTACCGATGGCAGATACATTGGCGGTACACTTGACAGAAGCGGTTTACGTCCATCCCGTTACTTAGTAACGAAAAACGATTTAATTGTTATGGGTTCCGAAACCGGTGTTCAATCCTTTAAAGGGGAGGAGATTAAAGAAAAAGGACGTTTGCGACCCGGAAAAATCCTTTTGGTAGATACTAAATTAGGGATTATTATTCCTAATGAGGAGATTAAAGCAGAATTAGCCCGCCGTAATCCGTATGCAAATTGGTTGAAAGAACACCGTTTGGATATGGAAGATATTAAGGTTAAGCAAAGAGTTTCTTCGGATTTAGGCGAAAAGTACATTAATTATTTAAAAGAATTTGATTATACTAAAGAAGATATAAATCTGATAATCAAATCAATGGCAAGTACCTCTGCCGAGCCGTTAAGCTCAATGGGTAATGATGCGCCTATGGCTGTTATGGCAAAACGACCGCAATTGCTCTTTAATTATTTCCGTCAGATGTTTGCGCAAGTAACCAATCCACCCATAGACCCAATTCGCGAAGGAATGGTTATGGCATTAACTAATTATATTGGTTCGGTGCAGCGTAATTTGTTGGAAGAAACACCCGAACATTGCCATTTGATAAAATTCAAATCGCCTTTAATTACCAATACCGATTTAGGTAAAATTAAAGATTTAAAGCACGAAAGTTTCCGTCATGTTACTTTACAAATGGTTTTTCCTATTGATAAAGGACAGGGCGGATTAGAAAAAGCCTTAAACGATTTATGTAAAAAAGCAGAAAAAGCAGTAGATGAAAAGAATAATTTCATTATTCTTTCCGATAAAGAAATTTCAAAAGGAATGGCTCATATTCCATCTTTATTGGCTGTGGCAGCTGTACATCATCATCTGATAAAAGTAAAAAAACGCGTACAAGTAGGTTTAATTGTCGAAACCGGAGAAGTCCGTGAAGTACATCATTATGCCTTGTTATTCGGTTACGGGGCAAGTGTAATTAATCCTTATGTGGCTTTTGCAGTTATTCGTAAATTAGCTAAAAGCGGTGAATTAGGCGACGTAACATATTCGCAAGCACGTGAAAAATATATTAAAGCCGTAGGCAAAGGTTTGAAAAAGATTATGTCCAAAATGGGAATTTCAACCTTGCGTAGTTATCACGGTGCCCAAATATTTGAAGCAATAGGTTTAAGCCAAGATTTGGTAGATAAATATTTTACGGGAACTGCATCAAGTATTGGGGGTATAGGTCTTGAAGAAATTGCCGAAGAATATAAAATAATGCATAATAAAGCATTTGAAAAACTGGGAACCAACGGAAGTTTAAAGCACGAAGGTATTTATGCTTTCCGTAAGGATGGTGAATACCATGCTTGGAATCCGGAAAGTATTGCCTTATTGCAATGGGCTACCAAAACAGGTGATTACAATAAATATAAAGAGTTTAGCAAAATTGTAGATGAATATACTCAAAAACCGACTTTTATTCGCGGAATGCTGAATTTCAAAAAAAATCCGATTGATATTTCTGAAGTTGAGTCGGCAGAGAATATCATGAAACGCTTTGTTACCGGCGCCATGTCTTTCGGCTCAATAAGCAAAGAGGCACATGAGGCAATGGCAATAGCCATGAATAGGATAGGAGGCAGGAGCAATACCGGTGAAGGTGGTGAAGATAAAAAACGTTTACATACCGCCGATAAACGCAGTGCTATTAAGCAAGTTGCATCAGGGCGTTTTGGAGTGGATGCGGAATATTTGGTAAATGCCGATGAAATTCAAATTAAAGTGGCACAAGGGGCAAAACCCGGCGAAGGTGGTCAGTTGCCCGGTTACAAAGTGGATAAAATTGTTGGTAAAATTCGTAATTCACTGCCCGGAATTACCTTAATCTCGCCACCGCCGCACCACGATATTTATTCTATCGAGGATTTGGCACAACTGATTTTTGATTTAAAATCAGTCAACCCGCAAGCAAAAATCAGTGTTAAATTGGTTTCGGAAACGGGTGTGGGTACTATTGCTGCCGGAGTTGCTAAAGCAAAAGCCGATTTAATTACCATTAGCGGTACCGAAGGAGGTACGGGAGCAAGTCCTGCAAGTTCAATTAAGCATACGGGCTTGCCTATGGAAATTGGTCTTGCCGAAGCACATCAAACATTGGTCTTAAATAATTTGCGCGGAAGAATAAAATTACAAACCGACGGACAAATAAAAACCGGACGCGACATCATTATTGCAGCCATGTTGGGTGCCGAAGAATTTGGAATTGCCACCGGTGCATTGATTACACTGGGTTGCGTGATGATGCGTAAGTGTCATTTGAATACTTGTCCGGCAGGAATTGCCACGCAAAATAAAACATTACGCAAACGTTACCTTGGAAAAGCCGATTATTTGATTAATTATTTTAAATTTCTGGCAGAAGAAGTACGCGAATATATGGCTGAAATCGGTGTTCGCAAGTTTGACGAATTAGTAGGAAGAAGTGATTGGTTAGAAGTTAATTCAAACATGAAACATCCTAAAGCTAAAAAATTAGATTTAAGTTCTTTAATCAATTATCCTGAGGCTTCAAAGTTCAATCCTTTATTTAATGTGGAAGAACAGAATCATAAATTGGAGCAGGTTTTGGATAAAGAGCTTATTCGTTTATCAAACCGTGCCATTCAGAATAAAGAAAAAGTTTGGTTTAGCAAAGAAATAGGCAATACCGACCGCTCAATAGGCGCAATGCTTGCCGGCGAACTTGCAAAAAAATACGGAATACAAGGCTTGCCTAAAAATACCATTAACGGATATTTTTACGGTTCGGCAGGACAAAGTTTTGGTGCTTTTATGGTTTCCGGTATGAGTTTTAAATTAGAAGGTGATGCGAATGACTATCTTGGTAAAGGAATGGCAGGTGGTCGCATGGTAGTTATTCCGCCCGAAAAGGCAGACATACAAGCAGAAAAAAATATAATTATCGGAAATACGGTTTTGTACGGTGCCACAGGTGGTAGTTTGTATGTTAACGGAATTGCCGGTGAACGTTTTGCCGTTCGGAACAGTGGCGCTAAAGCCGTTGTTGAAGGGGTAGGAGACCATGGTTGCGAATATATGACCGGTGGTAGAGTGGTAGTTCTCGGTGCTACAGGTAGAAACTTTGCTGCAGGTATGAGTGGTGGAATTGCTTATGTATTGGATATTAACGAAGATTTTGCTTTCCATTGTAATCAAGATATGGTAGAATTATCTAAAATTACCGATTATGACGATATTAAAGAATTGCAAGCAATGATTGCAAAACATCATCTTTATACAAAAAGTAAATTAGCCGAAAAAGTTTTGATTAATTGGGAACATTATATTTCAAAATTTGTTAAAGTATTGCCTTTGGAATATAAAAAGGTACTGAACGAAATAAAACTGAAAGAAGTTGCCGAAAAAATCAAAAAAGCACAAACGGAAATTATTGAATATTAAGGTAGCTCAACTCTTTGAGTTGATAATTGAAAACTTGTATGCCAATCTTCGGATTGGATATGTAAAAATTGATTAATTTCCAATATCAACTATTAAAATTAATAATATGGGAAACCCGAAAGGATTTATCGAAATAAAAAGAAAAGAAGCCGGATATAGACCGGTAAAAGAACGTATTACTGATTTTGGCGAAGTGGAACAAACTTTAAATGCCGAAGACCGTAAATTACAAGCATCTCGTTGTATGGATTGCGGTATTCCATTTTGTCATTGGGCTTGTACCGTAGGCAGTAAAATTCCCGAATGGCAAGATGAATTATATCGTGGCAATATAGCAGAAGCAGCAAGAATTTTACAACTCACAAACGATTTTCCTGAATTTACAGGTAGGGTATGTCCCGCTTTGTGCGAGAAATCATGCGTATTGGCAATTCACGAAGAGGCGGTTACCATACGCGAAAACGAAGCTTCGGTAATGGAACAAGCTTTTTCTGCAGGTTTGGTAAAAGCAAAAGTTCCTGCCAAGCGTACGGGAAAAAAAGTTGCCGTAATTGGTTCAGGACCTTCCGGTTTATCGGTTGCTGCACGTTTAAATCAAAAAGGGCACAGTGTTACCGTTTTTGAAAAAGATGAAAAACCGGGTGGTTTATTACGCTTTGGTATTCCTGATTTTAAACTAAACAAAGGAATTATAGACCGGAGATTAGCGATTTTAGAAGAAGAAGGCATTATTTTCAAAACAAATACTTTTGTGGGCAAAGATATTTCAGGAAAAGAACTTTTAAACGAATACGATGCCGTTTGTTTGACGATTGGAGCTATGAAACCACGTGATTTGGAAGTAAAGGGAAGAGAGTTAGAAGGCGTTTATTTTGCAATGGAATTTTTAACACAGCAAAATCGTAAAATTGCCGGAATTGATATTCCTGCGGAGAAACAAATTTCTGCAAACGGAAAAAATGTAATTGTGATTGGCGGGGGAGATACCGGTTCCGATTGTGTGGGTACAGCTATACGTCAAAAAGCAAGAAGCGTGAAGCAAATCGAAATTTTACCCAAACCATCTGAAAACCGCACAGACGATAATCCTTGGCCCTATTGGCCAAATACTTTGCGTACTTCAAGTTCGCATCAGGAAGGTTGTGAACGGTATTGGAGTTTAGAGACAAAACGCATTCTTGGTAAAAACGGAAAACTTACTCATATTGAGCTGAATGAGCTGGAATGGATAAAAAACGGTACGCGTTGGGAAAAGAAAATTATATCGGAAAAACCTCTTAAATTTGAGGCGGATTTAGTATTACTTGCCATGGGTTTTACCCAACCGGTACATGAAGGTATTGCCGATGCACTAAAGTTGGAATACGATGCACGCGGGAATATAAAAGTTAATGAAAAACATCAAACATCAAATCCGAAAGTATTTTCGGCAGGAGATGCTGCAAGCGGTGCAAGTTTAGTGGTACGTGCCATTGCTTCCGGTCAAAATGCTGCAAAAGGAATACATGAATTTTTAAACGCTTGATTCCGAAAAAACCTGACCGTGTGCATAGCACCTGTCCGCGTTTTTGTATAATAGAGTAATAAATTAAAAACCGGAAAGTTTTTATAAAATAAACAACTTAACTTTCGCAAACTGGTATATAGTAAATATAGCCACAGACGCACGAATGAAATAATGCAATTTTATTTTAAATTTCCTTTTTGACCTTTGGCAAAAGAGAAAAATTTCAATGCTAATAATTATAGTATCAACAAAACCATAGTAATTCGTGCAACTTGTCCGACTACCGGCGGATCAGTGGCAGAAATATGAACTTGCGAAACTTTTGTAAATAATAATAAAAATCAATTAACAGATAGTAATAATCTACCGGTGGGCGGATAAGTTTTAAACAACAATATATAATATGAATACAAAAATTGCCATTATCGGCGGAGGTAATCTTGGTACTGCCATAGCCAAAGGCTTAGTAAAAAATCATTTTAAACCGGAAAATATTACCATAACAAGACGTAAAGTTGAGCTTTTGAATGAATTAAAGAATTTGGGTATTAATACAAGTTCTGATAATAAAGCAGCGGTACAAAAAGCAGAGGTGATTTTATTAACGGTAAAACCTTATAAAACCGATAACATACTGGCAGAAATAGCTCCTTTTATAAAAAAAAACAGGCATTTGATTGTTTCAATGGTAAGTGGAGTATCCATTGCCCATATTAAAAGCATTATTAAAACGGATATTCCTGTATATCGTGCCATGCCGAATACTGCCATTGCCATTAATGAGTCAATGACCTGTATTGCCGTGCCTAATGCCAATAACGGACAAAAAGAGCTTATAAAAAGTATTTTCTCCGGTTTAGGCGATATGGTTTTTATGAACGAGGAAATGATGGATGCGGCAACAGTGCTGGCTGCTTGCGGAATTGCCTTTGTTATGCGTTTTATCCGCGCTATGGTTCAAGGTGGAATTGAAATTGGTTTTGATGCCAAAACAGCTAGCCGGATCGCGAATCAAACTGTGAAAGGTGCAGCCGACTTATTGATAAAAAACGGTTTACATCCCGAAGAGGAAATAGATAAAGTTACCACCCCGAAAGGCTATACCATTTCCGGCTTAAACGAAATGGAACACAATGGCTTTAGCTCTTCATTAATTAAAGGTATTTTAACATCATTTAATAAAATTGATAAATAGTTATTAGCGTTTTATTAAAAAGAAGCGTCTTAACCTGCTGTTCCGGGTTTATGCTCATCAACTTCAGTTTCTGATTTTGACCTGTTTTAAGTTTTTCTTTTTATCCAAAAAATCAAAGCCAAGCCCAATAATAAAAAACCAATAGATAAATTAAAGATAAGCGTAGTACTAAAATTCTCTATGCTTGTTTTTAATCGAATAGTTTTCGGATTATTTTTTAAAAAATATATCTGCAATTCATCACCGGTGTTTAAAGTATCATACCTGCGTTTGTTTGTATTTAGGTATGTATCAATACTTTCGCTTTCTGTTTCAAAATGTACATCTAAATAATAATTTTTCTGAACG
>Ga0256840_1002419_pt1 | contig 16427 bp, 17 predicted proteins | sample 355202metaG_FD_185969 | JGI IMG/M metagenome (GOLD analysis project Ga0256840, IMG submission 185969) | Hydrothermal vent microbial communities from Mid Atlantic Ridge, Atlantic Ocean - 355-202 | ecosystem: Environmental > Aquatic > Marine > Hydrothermal vents | place: Atlantic Ocean: Mid... | reverse complement strand
TTTTGTGTTTAAAAAAACTTAATATAGGAATTTAGTTGGAATTACTAGAAAAAGTTAAAAAATTATTGGAAGAAAAGAATATCTTACTTACTGGTGGTGGTGGAGTTGGTAAGAGTTATTTGACTACTGAACTCATTAGCTCGCTTAGGCGTGAGGCGAAGCAGGTTGTTGTTTTGGGGAGTACTGGTGTTAGTGCGGTCAATGTCAATGGGCATACGATACATAGTTTCTTCTGTTTTGGAATCTCAAATAATCTGCAAGAGATGAAAAAGAACGATAAATATACAAAACAAAGAGTAAAAGAGTTAAACAAGATACTTTATGCTGCTGATTTGCTTGTGATTGATGAGATTAGCATGGTTAGTAGTGATTTGATGGAGATGATACTTTATAGACTTAAGAGTGGAAGTTTTGATGGTAGATTGCTTTTTGTTGGTGATTTTTTTCAACTTCCTCCTGTAAAATCTAGAGTCCAAAAAGATGATAGTCTATTTGCTAATAGAGAATTTGCATTTGAAAGCGATGCTTGGGATTATTTTGAGCCGTACATAGTTGAGCTTACTCGTACTAAAAGAACTCAAGATGAAGAGTTTTTTCATATACTAAGTCGTATAAGAAGAGGTGAGTTAGATAATGAAGTAGGGAATTATTTAGAAAGTCTTAGAGAGCATACTAATGTTAGAGATGAGAATCCAACCATATTGTATGGAAGAAATAGGGAAGCTGATATTGTAAACTTGAAAAGACTTGAGGAGCTAAAAAGTGAGCCAGTTTTGCTAAAAGCTAAAGAAAAAGTTCACTTTGCATCTCTACATGTAAAGCGGATTGAGAGTTGGAAAAAGAATCTGCCTGTTCCTGCTGAATTGACTTTAAAAGTCGATGCTAGTGTACTTTTTTGTACAAATAAATGGGGTTCATACTACAATGGAGAGCGTGGAAGAGTTATAAAGCTTGATGAAGATGAAGTTATAGTTGAAAAAGTCAACGGAAAAGTAGTAAAAGTTAAACGAGCAGAGTATACTTTGAGTGAGAGCATAACACTAAATGGCAAGATTGAAGAGAAGCCACTTGTCAGCCTAGAACAGTTTCCCTTGAAACTTGCATATGCAATCACAATTCATAAATCACAAGGTATGAGTATTGATTCTTTAGTTTGTAATATAGATAATATTTTTGAAAAATCTCAATTTTATGTTGCAATCAGTAGAGCAAAGAATCCAAAACAGTTGATTTTAGACTATAGTTATGAAAACTTTCCAAATCATTTAAGACGCTGCATACAGGTTTCTCAGAAGGTTGTTGAGTTCTATGAAAAATCAAAAGTAGATAGGATTGAAGAAGATACACTTTTTTGACGATATATTAGCAAAGGGGAAGTTATGAATATAGACAGTTCATTTATGTCGAGTGCATACAAGGATATCACGGCATCAGTTCAAAAGAAATTAGAAGACACTAAAGACTTAACAGCAATAGATATCTCAAATCAGTATTTGGCCGAGTATCAAATGCAGATTATGAGTGAGTCAAAAGAGGCAACTTTAAAGCAAGCAGATATATTTACTTTGTCAGATCTTGGATATAGCGGTAAGCCTATTAAAGAGCTTTCGCAAGATGAAGCTAAAGCATTGGTTGCAGAAGATGGTTTTTTTGGCATATCACAAACAAGTGAGCGTATTGCAAACTTTGTTCTTACGGGTGCTGGTGATGATGTAGATAAGCTAAAAGCTGGCCGTGAGGGAATTTTACAAGGTTTTAAAGAAGCTGAAGGTATTTGGGGTGGAAAACTACCAGATATAAGTTATGAAACTATTGATAAGGCTGTTGAAATGATAGATAAAAAGCTAAGTGATTTAGGGGCTTCAATTTTGGATTCTAATGCGTAATATAGTTTTAATTCTTATTTTTTGTCTTGTAAGCATACATGCTGAAGATACTTTTCGTATAGATAATTTTAAAGTTACTCTATTTAGTAAATTTGAAAAAAAGACTGTTGAAATTGATACTTCCATGATATTTGAAGGTCGGTATGTTGAAGAGTATGATTTCAAAATTATAGATGTGCTCAACATTGTAATTGGTAGCTTTTATGCAGAAGATTTACTGACTTCAAAAGGAAAAATAGGCTTAAAAGAGGCTATTATAAGTTATGCGAAAGATAAACATGCTATTGATATTGATGAAATATATATTCAAAAATTAAATATTATAAAACCGTTATCAGACTATAGCAATATTGTCAAAGAGCTAAAAAAAGCTGGATGCTGTAATCAGCAGTGATCATCTATTGAGTGATTATATCGTAATTAGATGGTATAGTTACTCTAAAAAGTGAGTCATCTAGAACGGTATTTGTTGTAAGATTTAGCATCTGTATCGTGACTCTGTTTTCAAGTTTGTCCATGTATGATATATAGTCAATTTGTCCGCTTTTTGCATGTATGGTATAAGTTATATCATCATAAGATGTTTCATATGTTTTTTCATCTATTTTTTTTGCACTCTTTAGTAGTTCTGTAAGATTTGGTGTACTTTGCAGATCTGTCACTATTGCTTGTTCTAGTTCTGGCTCTAGTATAACTACTCTGTTTTGATTAAAGTATATTTTTTTATTTACTGGTTTTTTATATTCCCATAAGGCTTTAGCATCAGTTGTTGCATATAAACTTCCTTCATATATAATTTTTGTGTTTTCTTCATTTGTAATTGTCTGTTTAAAGTCACTACTGATTGTTTTAAAGTCAAAGATTCCTGCAAAAAGTATGCTACTTGTTAAGATAAATATAGTAAAAATTTTCATTGTATTCCTAAATAATGTTTTATAGGTATAGTTTTATCAAAATAATAGTAAAAATATGATAAAATCTCATCTTTTAAAACGAATTGCAAAGGTAAATGTATATGTTAGGTATAGTAAGTAAGATTTTTGGAACACAAAACGATAGAATAGTAAAAAAATACAGAGGTCGAGTAAAACAAATCAACGATCTTGAAGCAACTTATGAAAAGATGAGTGATGATGAGCTTAAGGCTGTATTTAATAGCTTAAAAGAAGAGATACAGAACAAGACAAAAACCTTAGATGATATACAAAATGATGTATTTGCCATAATTAGAGAAGCTAGCAAGAGAACAACAGGGATGAGACACTTTGATGTCCAGCTTATTGGTGGTATGGTTCTTCATCAAGGAGATATAGCTGAGATGAAAACTGGTGAAGGTAAGACTCTTGTTGCTACTCTTCCTGTTATACTCAATGCTATGAGCGGAGAGGGTGTGCATGTTGTAACGGTCAATGATTACCTTGCTCGTCGTGATGCTGAAGAGATGTCAGTTATATATAATTTTTTAGGACTTAGTGTTGGAATAATTACCGCAGATACAGAAGAAGATAGAAAAAAACAATATGACTGTGATATAACATATGGAACAAACAATGAGTATGGATTTGATTATTTGCGTGATAATATGCGTTACTCTTCAAGTGAGAAGATGCAAAGAAGTCATAACTTTGTAATTGTTGACGAAGTAGACTCTATTTTAATAGATGAATCAAGAACACCTTTGATTATATCTGGTCCAACTGATAGAACTCTTGAGGGCTATAAGATAGCTGATGGAGTTGCGCAGCAACTTGTAAAAGATGTTGATTTTACTTTAGATGAAAAAAACAGAACAGTTTCTCTAACAGAAGAGGGAAATGAAAAAGCAGAAAAACTTTTTGGTGTTGATAATCTGTATAGTATGGAAAATGCAATACTTTCACATCACCTTGATCAAGCTTTAAAAGCTAGGCATCTTTTTGAGAAAGATGTTGATTATGTTGTAAGAGATGGAGAGATAATTATTGTCGATGAGTTTACAGGTCGTTTGAGTGAGGGTAGAAGATTTAGTGAGGGACTCCATCAAGCACTTGAGGCAAAAGAGAAAGTAGAAATCAAAGAGGAATCCCAAACTCTTGCAGATATTACCTTTCAAAACTATTTTAGACAGTACAATAAACTTGCAGGTATGACAGGAACAGCTCAAACTGAGGCAACAGAGTTTGCACAAATATACTCTTTAGATGTTATATCAATTCCAACAAATTTACCTATGATAAGACAAGATAAGAACGACCTTATTTATAAAACTGAGAAAGAGAAGTTTGATGCTGTTATTAATGATATCAAAGTTAGACATAAAAAAGGGCAACCTGTACTTGTAGGAACTGCCTCAATTGAGAAGAGTGAATTACTTCACTCACTTCTAAAAAAAGAGAAACTTCCACATACTGTACTAAATGCAAAAAATCATGAAAAAGAGGCACAGATAGTTTTAAATGCTGGTACCAAAGGTGCTGTTACAATTGCAACAAATATGGCAGGTCGTGGTGTTGATATTAAGATTTCCGATGAAATAAAGAAACTAGGTGGTCTATATATTATTTCAACAGAAAGACACGAGAGCCGTAGAATTGATAACCAGCTTCGTGGTCGTTCAGGTCGACAAGGTGATCCTGGTGAGAGTAGATTTTATCTAAGTCTTGAAGATAATCTACTTCGTATTTTTGGTAGTGATAAAATAAGAAATATCATGGATAGATTGGGTATAGAAGAGGGTGAGCATATAGAATCAAAGATGGTAACCCGTGCAGTTGAAAATGCTCAGAAAAAAGTTGAGCAGATGCACTTTGAGTCAAGAAAACACCTTTTAGAGTATGATGATGTTGCAAACAAGCAGAGACTTACAATATATAATTTTAGAGATAATCTGCTAGATAAAGATTATGATATTGATACCAAAGTAAATGAAATTAGATCAGAGTATGTACAAAACCTTTTATATCGTGTAGAAATTTTTGAAGCTAGTGTAAAAGAAGAGTATGATTTAGATAGTTTAGTTTCACTTTTAAAAGCTGAAATGCAAGAAGAATTCAGTAAAGATGAACTAAGTAAGTATGGCTATGAAGAGTTAGCTATACATATAGACAGTGTTTTAAAAGATAATTTTGATAAAAAAATGTCTGTAACAGATGATGAGCAGCGTCGAGAGATATGTAGAATACTCTATCTGCAAGTTTTAGATAAATCATGGAGAGATCATCTTTATCAGATGGATATACTTAAAACAGGTATAGGACTTCGTGGATACAATCAAAAAGACCCACTTACTGAGTACAAAAAAGAGAGTTATAATCTTTTTATGGAGCTTGTTGATCAAATAAAATTTGAAAGTATAAAAACTCTTCATTTGGTACAGCTTAGAAATGAAAAGGAAGAAGAGGAAAGAAGAGCTATGGAAGAGCTTTTAGCCCGTATGGAAGCTGATAATTCTGAAGGTATTCAAATGCAACATGGTAGTATAGCAAGTGAACCAATAGTTGAAAAAAAGATACCAAGAAATGACCCTTGTCCTTGTGGAAGTGGAAAGAAATACAAACAGTGTTGTGGAAAAAGTGGACCTAAAAAAGGTATTTTAGCTTAGTGAAAATAAGTAGTTATCTTGTTAAAAAATATTTGAGATTCGATAAATCTCAGCCATTTATAACTATTAGTGCATTTTTAGCCTTTTTTGGTGTTGCAATTGGATTAATGGTCCTTATTGTAGCAATGGCAATTATGAATGGTTTTGACAAAGAGTTTGAAAGAAAGCTTTTTACTATGAATTATCCTATTACTATTCATCCAAATAGTTTTAAGATGGTTAGTAGTGATGATGTAGAATTACTAGCAAAAAAGTTTCCTGAACTAAAATTTAGTCCATATATATCTTCTCAGGTTATTACTAAAAGAGGTAGAAAGCTAGAGGGTGGATTACTTTTTGGAGTTGATTTTGATAAGGAAATAGCAATTAATAGTGTCCTTAAAGATGGTATTAATGATAAGAAGTTAGAAAAGTTCGATATCGTAGTTGGAAAGCAGATAAAAGATAATTATTATCTTGATGATGGTGAAAAGCTTACTGTAGTTTTTACACAAAGTGATCCAGGAGGTCTTAGTTTAATTCCTAAGATGAAGAGATTTACTTACAAAGCTAACTTTGAATCAGGTTTGATTGCATATGATAAGCTCTACATGTATACTACGATTGAAGGTCTTTCTGCAATTCTTAGGTATAAAAAAGGCACTTATGATGGTATCCATGTATATAGTGATACACCTTTTAAAGATATCGATAGGATTAAAGGAATGTTGCCAGAGTATTTAAGTGCTGTAGGTTGGTGGCAGATGAATGGGAATTTTTTCTCTGCACTAGCTTTAGAGAAGCGGGCACTTTTTATTGTTTTGATGCTTATTATTTTGATTGCATCACTGAATATAATTAGTTCTCTTCTTATGACAGTAATGAACAGAAGAAAAGAGATAGCACTTCTTCTCTCCTTGGGAGTATATAAAGATGAAATTAAAAAAGCATTTTTTTACTTGGGACTCATTATAGGTGGAGGGGGGATGATTTTTGGAATTGCTCTTGGATTTTTGTCCCTTTATATTTTAGGATCATTTGATCTTATTGATCTTCCTGCGGATGTATATGGTTCTTCAAAGCTACCACTAGAGCTTTCTTTAACAGACTTTAGTATGATTGTATTTGGTGCAGCCATAATTGTTGCATTATCTGCATTTTATCCTGCACATAAAGCAACAGGTGTTGATGTGCTAGATACTCTACGAAATGAGTAAAATGACACAGTAAGAATGCTCACAATATTAAGTTCAACTACTAAATAAGCTTAATATTGTCTCCACAGTTATCTTTAATTAAATCTTGTAGTTTCCTAAGAAGTGTTTTAGCATTTCTACCGTCATCAGGGAAAGATACAATATTATCTTGAGTCTTTTGGTCTAAAAATGTTTGTATGCCACTTAGAAGTTCAGTGGCTCCATTCCAGTCGGTTCCAGGTAGCATAACAATAAAACTGTTTTCAACTTGAAAAAGTGCATCAGTTTGTCTTAAAATCTTTTGAAATATTTCTATACTATCAGCTTCTTTTTTATTGTACAGTGAAAAATAAATTATAGAAAATGGAGCTTCATCTGTTATACCAAATCTCTCTAGCAGTGCTATGTGGTGATCAAGCAATGAAACTAAATCTTTTTTTAAAAAAACTATACTTGACATTATGACTCCTTTATATTTTACTATTTTACAATAAATTTTCTATGTTTTCAAAGTAAAAATAGTTTAATCCATTTTGGTGTTTATATTTAAATTCTAATTTATGTGCTTTTACTATATTATCAACAATGTAAAGCCCTAAACCAAAACTTTGATGTGAGTTTTTTTCTTGTATAAATGGCTGTATATAATATTTTAGCTTTTGTTCTAAAGGGCTACCCTTACTAATAATAGATATTTTATTTTTATTTGCAGTAATGATAACAAAACTGTCTATAGAATATTTTATGCCATTGTCAATTAAGTTTTTTAGAGCAGTTGTAAATAGTCTAAAATCTACATTTAATACTAAAGAGTTATCTATCTCTAACTTAAATGCTTTAGATGGTATCATGGCTAAATCTATTGATTCATCAATGATGTCAATTAGTCTTGCTGGTTTTATGTTTTGAATACCTGCCCCTGAAGTAATCTGTTCAATTGACGCAAATTCATTTATTAGCAGTTCCATTTTTTCAAAAACACTTATAAGTCTATCTTTTTGTTTCCCACTTGGAATCATTTCTGCAGTAATACGACCCTTGGTAATAGGTGTTTTAAGTTCATGCATTATATTTCTTAAAAATAGTTGTCTAGAGTCCTTTACTTTTTTTATCTCTTCAACTGCATGTTGAAAAGAGTTTGAAACTTGGGAAATTTCATCTTTTCCATCTCTGTAGCAATTAATATCTAAATAGCCTTTTCCGAATTTATCCATCTCCCTTTTTAGTTTTCTAAGGGGTTTGATTTTTCTAATTGTCAAAATATAAGATATAATTATTATTGAAAACACTAAACCAAATATTATTTTTATAATGTCATATCTATGTGGCTGATAGTCTTCATCTTTAAAAAGTAATACGAGTTTTTCGTGTTCTACTAATAGATAATGGTATTTTTTATATTTTAGTATAGAACTATTTCCTATTTTACTCTCAATTCTTTGTATCACTTTAGCTTGTTCTATTATATAATCTTTGATTTTATCATTATCAATTTTTCTCATACTATAGTCTTTAACTTGCTCTTTTAATTGAGTATTATCTATAAAATTATTTAGATGAAAGAGGGTAGCACGAGCTATGATAGAGTATTTTTTATTTAGTTTTTCTGTATAATCTTGCTTATCATACTCTAGTAAAAATATTGCAGCTAAAAAAACACTGATTAAAGATAGTAAAAATGCAAATGTAATACTGACAAATATTGATGATCTAGACAAATTTAGATTCATTTTTTTAATTTATATCCTATGCCTCTGATTGATTGAATATACTTTGGCTCTTTTGAGTCTTCTCCTAATTTTTGTCTGATTCTTCCTATTATAACATCAATGCTTTTGTTAGAAGTGTCTTCGCTAATACTATTTACATTGTATATTAACTCTTCTCTAGAAACTACACCACCATCTTTTTTTATCAAATAACTTAAAATCCCATATTCTGCGCCTGTTAAATTGAGCTCATTTCCTAAGAATTTTATATTCATGGAACTTTCATCTAGAACTAAATCTTGATTTTCATCAACCATGTCAGAAGATGAAGGTGCAGTAATCTGTTGATTTCTTCTTAGTAGGCTTTTAATTCTTGCTTGTAACTCCATTGGGTTGTATGGTTTTGGCAAGTAATCATCTGCTCCGTTATCAAGAGCAGTGACTTTATCAGTTATATCGTGTCTAGCAGATGAAATAATAATAGGAATAGAATAGTTTTTCCGTATCTCTTTGCAGACTTCCAATCCATCAATACCTGGTAGAGTTAGGTCAAGTATAATTAAATCAAAACTATGAATACTTAGAGTTGAAAGCCCAATAAATGGGTCCTCTGCAATTGTAACTTGCATATCAAATTGCTCAAGGTACTCTGTAAGTATCTCAGCTAACTCAAGGTCATCCTCTATCATTAATATATTTGTCATATTTTTACCTAATTAATTAAGATAGAGGATTATATCATTTACTTAATTACTATTGGCTTGTGATATCCATTTCTATTTATGAAAACAATTTTTTTATTTTTATTTTCATTCATTGCCTCTTCAAAATCTTTGAAATTTTCAATAGACATTTGATCAACTTGAACAATAATATCTCCTGGAATAAAACCAAGTTTTTGGGCTTTAGAGTTTGGCTTTATTTTGAGGATTATTATACCTTTAATGTGAGTAGGAATTTGGTATTTAGTTCTGATATTATCTGTAAGTTCCTCTAAAGTTGCACCTTGAATATATGTAGTTTTTACAGCTTTGTTCAAGCTTTTATCCATATTTGCTAGTACAATTACAGCTTTTTTTATTTTCCCATCTCTCTCAAACTCTATTTTAATCGGCTTACCAGGAATTTTTTCTGCAACAATAGTTTTTAAATCATTGGCACTTTTGATTTTTTCCCCATCAACTTTGATAATTAAATCTCCAAGTTTAAGACCAGATTTTGAAGCAGGAGATCCTTTAGCAACATCTAAGATAAATGCTCCATGTTTGTTTTTATAAATCTCTTTAAGATCGTTTGTAAGGTCAGAAATTGATACTCCAATATATCCTCTATCAATCTTTCCTTTTTCAATTAAAGATATAGCAATATTTTTTACCATTTTAGATGGTATAGCAAAACCAATACCATTGTTTCCACCACTTCTTGATAGTATGGCACTATTAATTCCAATTAATGCTCCACGACTATCTACAAGGGCTCCTCCAGAGTTTCCTGGGTTAATTGAAGCATCTGTTTGTATAAAGTTTTCGTATTGGTTTAGTCCAATTCCATTTTTATTTAAAGCAGAAATAATACCTTGTGTTACAGACTCTCCAACACCAAATGGATTTCCAATTGCAAATACCAAGTCCCCCTCTTTAAGGTTTTCTGAATTACCAAATTTAGCAGCTACTAGATTTTTAGCATCTATTTTAATTACTGCTAAGTCAGTTTTTGGATCTAAGCCAATAACTTTTGCTTTATACTCTACATCTTTTATGGTTACCACAATTTCATCTGCTCCATCTACTACATGGTTATTAGTGACAATATAGCCATCTTTAGATATAATAACACCAGATCCTAAAGAGTGAGTTTTCTTTTTTTGCGGTCCAACATTTGGAAATGATTGACCAAAAAAATCTTTAAAAAGTGGATTATTTAGCATTTGATTTAGCTGATTACTCTGATCTACTGTTTTTGTTGTAGCAATATTCACTACACTTTTTTTTATCTCTTTTATAGAGTTGTTATACGAAAGTATTATATTTTTGTTTGATGGATAAACTCTTTTTGGGTTATTATCCATATTTTCAATATTTATACTTCCTGCTAGAAGGACTGATGCTGCGATAGTTGAGATTAAAATTATTTTTTTCATACTGACTCCTTTGTTATTTCTTTTTTGTAATTATATAATTTTGAAGTTAATAATTAGTAAATATTATTATTTAAAGTTGATTGACATAGACTAAAGGTTTATGCTATAATAACCATAAAGTTTAAATTAATGAGGTGATAATAATGAGTAAAAGTTTATATGATACTTTGGGTGTTTCCCAAAATGCAAGTGCTGATGAAATTAAAAAAGCATATAGGAGATTGGCACGAAAATATCATCCAGATATCAATAAAGAAGCAGAAGCAGAAGAAAAATTTAAAGAGATAAATGCAGCATATGAGATACTGAGTGATAGTGCTAAAAAAACTCAATATGATCAGTACGGTGACAGTATGTTTGGCGGACAAAACTTCCATGACTTTGCCCAAGGCCAAGGTGGTGCAAACTTAGATGATATATTAAGAAGTATGTTTGGTGGCGGTGGCATGGGAGCTGGTGGATTTAGTGGTTTTAGTCAAGGTGGCTTTGGCGGTGGATTTGGTGGAATGCCAGACCTTGATGTTAATGCTAAAATTACTATACCATTTAATGTAGCAGTTCTTGGAGGAAAACACTCTGTTAGTTATGGTGGAGAAAGTTTTGATGTAAAAGTACCAGCAGGTATTAAAAATGGAGAAAAACTGCGTATCAGAAACAAAGGAAAAAGTTTTCAAGGTCAACGAGGTGATATGATACTAAGTGTAGATGTAAGCGAAAGCCCTGAATACGAAAGAGTAGGAAATGACCTTGTCAAAATCATTGATATTCCACTTAAAACAGCACTTTTTGGTGGAAAAATAAAGGTTAATACTCTTTACAAAGAGATTACATTAAAAGTAAAATCTGGTACAAAAAACAATCAAAAATTCAGAGTAAAAGGGTTTGGAGCAATGAATAGAAAAGCTGGAGTAAAGGGCGATTTATATTTAAAAGCCAATGTTATTATACCAAGTCTTGAAGAATTAGATAGTGATTTAGTAGAGCTTATGAAACAAAAATTACCAGGAGATGAAAATGCATAGTTATGATGAACCAGTATATTTGATTAGTGTAGTTGCAAAAGTTTTAACAATTCATCCACAAACACTTCGTCAATATGAAAGAGAGGGTCTAGTGCAGCCATCAAGAACAGATGGAAAGATGCGTTTATACTCTCAAAGAGATATTGATAGAATTAAAATGATATTGAGACTAACAAGAGATCTAGGAGTAAACCTTGCAGGTGTGGATGTTGTGATGCAACTTAAGGAGAAGCTAGATGAGTATGAATCTATTATTGAAGAACTTAAAGATGAAATTAGTGTTTTAAAAGGCGGTCAGAGAGTTACTCATCCAATAGTAAAAAGACAAAATAGCTATGAGATAATACTCTTTGGTGAATAATAAAAAGAGTTATCAAATAGATAATCCAAAGAATAATTACAAAAATGTAACTCATGCATTTTTTATATCTTTGGCTATTACTATAGCAGAGCCATCAACAATTTTGCCACTTATGGTACATCACTTTAGTGATAGTGTTATTATTGTTGGGCTTTTTGCATCTCTCCTTCGAGGTGGAGCAATTGTTGTTCAGCTTTATGCAGCATTTCATGCACAAGCATATAAGAGGGTTTTGCCATACTTAAAAAAGGTATTTTTCTTTAGATTTATAAGTTGGTTTTTTATTGGACTTAGTATTTTTCTTATTGGTGATACTAACAAGTCATTGACACTATTTTTTATAGGTATTGGTCTTTTTGCTTTTTCTTTTTCCGCTGGTTTTGGAGCTATTTACTTTAAAGAGCTTCAAGCAAAACTGTTCAGTAAGAGATATCGCGGAAAAACTATGGCAAACAGGCAAGTTGCTGGCTCCATTGCATCTATTGTTAGTGGTGGTGTGGCGGGGTATGTACTTTCTGAATTCCAAGCACCACTGAACTATGCATATCTCTTTATGATAAGTAGTTTTTTCATGCTTATAGGCTTTAGTGCCTTTGTATCTATGGATGAACCAGATAAAGAAAATATATCTATAAAAGAGAAGAGTTTTAAGCTTTTTATGAAAAACTCAATTGAGATATTGAAAAATGATAGAAGGCTAAAGCAGCAAATAGTAGTGATTTTTTTAGGATATAGCTATTTTTTATCAATGCCATTTGTAATTTTAAATGCAAATAGTTCCTTTTCACTTACAGGTTGGATGCTCGGTGGTTTTATTGTAGTACAAATGATAGGGAGTATTCTTGGTAGTACTTTTATATGGAGAAAAATTCATGATTATGAAAAAATGCTTTCTCTTAGTTTTATATTTGCAATTGTCTCTTTTGTTGTAGCTTTGTTCGCAAATGATGTATATAGTTATGCGTTTATATTTTTACTCTTTGGTGTGTCTATTGATGGCTTTAATATTGCAGGAATGAATTTAGTTATAGAAATAGCACTAGAAGAAAAAAGACCAACATATACTGCTCTTCAAACTACTTTAACATCATTTGGACTTTTTTTTCCTATTCTTGGGGGTGTTTTACTTCAAGTTGTGTCTAGTTACAACTTTATATATCTAATAACAATTACTCTTTTGATAGTAGGGTATATCTTGAGTAGAAAGTTTGAGAAGAGGGTATAAACCCTCTACTCATATAGTCCACTACTTAGGTATCTCTCTCCTGTATCACAAAGAATTGTAACTATATTTTTACCTTTAAATTCAGCTCTTGAGGCAATTAACTTTGCGGCACATGCATTTGCTCCACTTGATATACCAACCAATAAACCCTCCTGATTTGCTAATAATCTTGAGGTTTTTACAGAATCTTCATAACTGATTTGTATAACTTCATCAAAAACATCTGTATTAAGTACACCAGGGACAAATCCTGCACCAATACCCTGTATTTTATGAGGTCCTGGCTTGCCACCACTTAAAACTGGTGAAAGATCAGGTTCAACTGCTATAATTTTTATGTTTGGATTTTTTTTCTTAAGAGTGCTTCCAACACCCATAAGTGTACCCCCAGTTCCAACTGCAGCTATAAAAACATCTACTTTTCCATTTGTATCAGACCAAATCTCTTCAGCTGTAGTTTTTATATGTATAGCTGGATTGGCTTCATTGTTAAACTGCTGTGGCATAAAAGACCCTTCTGTTTCATCAGCTAACTTTTTTGCTTCATCTATGGCACCTTTCATTCCAAGAGAAGGTTCAGTAAGTACAAGCTTGGCACCTAATGCACTAAGAAGTTTTCTTCTTTCAATACTCATAGAGCTTGGCATAGTCAAAATAAGTCTTAGTCCATAACTAGCACAAACAGATGCAAGCCCAATTCCCGTATTTCCGCTAGTAGGTTCAATTATAATACTATCTTTTGTAATAAGTTTACGATCAAATGCATCTTTTATCATGTTAAAACCGATTCTGTCTTTTACGGAGTGAGTAGGGTTTAAAAACTCACATTTGCCTAATATTGTTGAGCCTGTTTCATCTGAAATTTTATTTAGTTTTATTAATGGTGTGTTACCAATAAGATCTGTTACATTTTTTGCATAGTTCATTTTTTTTCCTTAAATTGTGTAGTTAAACTGATTGTTTAGCTTATATTGATATTCTTGAAGTTCACTTAAAGATATATCGAAAATACTTTCTATTTTTTGATTACTCTCTTTATAAAATAGATTCAAAGTAGAGTTTTCAACTTGTTGCTGCACTATATTTATCTCACCCTCAAGAGCTATAAGAATCTCTTTTATACTAATATCTTCAGCATTTCTTGCTAAAAGGTAACCTCCATGGGCACCTCTTACACTTTTAATTAATTTAGCTCTTTTTAAAACTACCAAGAGCTGCTCTAAGTAGTTTTGCGGTATTTTTGCTTTTTCACAAATCTCTTTTGTCTGTGTTGGCTTATCACTTTTTATTAGTGAAAGCTCATACATGGCACTAAGTCCGTATATTCCTTTTGTTGAGAGAAGTGACATTAGTTTATCGCCTGTTTTAGATCTTCAATTAAATCAGATGGGTTTTCAAGTCCAATGCTAAGGCGAATAAGACCTTGTTTGATTCCAGATGCTTCGAGCTCATCAGCAGGAACTTGCATATGAGTTGTGCTAGCAGGGTGAGTTATGATAGATTTTGAGTCACCAATATTAGTAACGACAGAAAATATTTTTGTACTATCTAAGATATTTTTTGCTGTTTCAAAGCCTTCTACCTCAAAGCTAAGAAGACCTGAAGTTAGTCCATCTTTAAAATATTTGTTTGCTCTATCATTTTGCTCATCACCTTTAAGTCCAGGATAAGATACTTTTTTAACTTTTGGATGAGAACTAAGGTAGCTTGCAACTTCTAAAGCATTTAAAGAGTGCTGTTTTATTCTTACATGTAGAGTTTCAAGCCCTTGTATAAGTAACCAAGAGTTAAAAGGAGCAGGAGTTGCTCCTATGTCTCTTAGTAGAGACAACCTAGCTCTTAAAGTAAATAATGGAAATGGAAGATCTGCATAGACAAGTCCATGGTAACTCTCATCTGGCTCATTAAATTGAGGGTAAAGTTCATTTCCTATAAGTTTATCATTAAGTCCATTTCTCGCAACTAAGATACCACCAAGAGCAAGTCCTTGGCCTGTAGTGTATTTACTTGTACTATGGACAACAACATCAATACCATACTCGAAAGGTTTAAATAGTATAGGGGTTGCAACAGTGTTGTCACATATGCTGATAATATTATGTTTATTGGCAATTTGAACGATTTTTTCAATATTTGGTATTGCAATTTGTGGGTTTGAAAGTGATTCAAAAAAGATAGCTTTAGTTTTACTATCAATTAGTGGTTCTAAATCGTCTGCATTATCACTATCAAAAGTTTTTGCTACAATTCCAAATCTTTTTAAAGTATGAGTAAGAAGAGTAGTAGACCCACCATATACTTTTTTTGCAACTATAATATTGTCACCAGCCTCAGCCAAGTTTGCAATACTAAAAAATATTGCAGCTTGACCACTAGAAGTTGCCAATGCAGCCTCACCACCCTCGACAGCAGCAAATCTATTTTCAAATATTTCAGTCGTTGGATTGTTAAGTCTAGTATATATAGGTCCAAGCTCTTTAAGAGCAAAACGGTTAGCCGCAGTTTCAGCCGAACCAAAATCATAAGCAGTAGTTTGGTAAAGAGGTACAGCCATTGCCCCTGTATGCTCTTGGTTGTATCCGTGATGTAAGGCTAGAGTTTCTTGTGTCATTTATATGTCCTTTTACGATTGTTTTTAGAATTATAGAGTTTTTCTTATTTAATGTCAAGTAAATTGATAGATAAAGTTATAAATAAAGAAATTTATTCATTAGTAAAAATTAAAGTATAGTTTTAAGAAGTTACGATTAAGAAATAATTAACATAACTAGGAGTAAGATTTATATGATACAAGTAGGTAAATTATGGAAATTTATGCTTCTATTCGGCATCATATCATAAAAAGGAATATTATGCATTGGATATATTTAGCACTTGCTATCATCTTTGAAGTATCAGCAACATTATCTATAAAACAAGCAACTTTTGGAAATGCATATATGTGGAGTATTATAATCGCAGTCTTATACATAATCTCATTTAGTTTTGTTTACTATGCAACAAAATCAATCGAAATTGGAACTGTATATGCAATATGGGCTGGAATGGGAACAGCTTTAATTGTAATACTTGGTTGGATAATTTTTAAAGAAGATATGAATTGGTATAAAATAGTAGGTGTATTATCTATAATTTTTGGTGTTATTTTATTAAAACTTCAAGCAAGCGCATGAAAAATATAACAAAATATTTCTCAGTTAAACCATGCAATATTGCAATTATGGATAGCTAGTATACTCTTTTGAGAACTTTGATACTGTAAATACAAAAATGCTATAATGAGTTCATATGATAAAAGATAATATTTTAAAATTAGAATGGAATGATGA
>Ga0256840_1002418_pt1 | contig 16429 bp, 11 predicted proteins | sample 355202metaG_FD_185969 | JGI IMG/M metagenome (GOLD analysis project Ga0256840, IMG submission 185969) | Hydrothermal vent microbial communities from Mid Atlantic Ridge, Atlantic Ocean - 355-202 | ecosystem: Environmental > Aquatic > Marine > Hydrothermal vents | place: Atlantic Ocean: Mid... | reverse complement strand
TGAAAGTAGGTCATCACCAGGTTATTATTCTAAAAAAGCCCGTCCAGTTTCTGGTCGGGCTTTTTTTTGTCCTGAAAAATTATCGGATAATGATCGATTTCCCCTTTAGAGATATTTGACAGTTCTTTAGAGGGCTAAGCATTAAAAGGTATGTAGGGACTTACGAAGTCAGTGGCTGTAATGGGGATGTTCTAGTGACCTTCAACCCGAAGAAAAACATGCTAGACATGAAAATTAAAAGCACTATTTTGATTATTGTATGACCAAGGAAACACTTAAGAGTCTGAAATCTAATAATAGAAATCTTTACTGGCAAGTTCAGGATAGGCTTTACTCATCGCACCCAAACGAAATTCTTTAAGGTATAAAGGTAGACTTTGGATATTCGCCATTAGATGCCTCCATATCATCTTGGCTATGGCGCTGTAGAAAAAGAACCTCTTTATCAGGGTCATATTTGGCTCGCCAGCGTTCAACACGACGTTGTAGTGTTCGTAAACTTGAGTCGCCAGATTGATCAGGTGAATGCTCTTCTAATACATCAAGTAGCGTAATCGATAGAAGAGCAGGACTTTGCTCCAACAAAGGTACAAGCAACGGTTCAAAGAGACCCTGAAAAGGATCTTTACGTGTTTGGTAAGCTCGTGGCTTGTGTTGTGTTTGATGTTCACCTTTATAAATGCCTTTTGATTTAATACATATGAAGCTTACTAAAAACCGGCCAAGCTAGTTGTCGTCTGATAAAAAGAATATAATGCAATCAATATTAGTGCATGCTAATATTGATTGCATTATATAAATGTATATATAGACTCAACCTTAAAATGGTACAGAAAATGAATATCAGATACTTGCTTTTATCTGTAATAACAGTTGTTATTACTATAAGTGGTAGTAATATTGCAAATGCAGATAATGGTCTTACTTATCCACCAGTTAATACACTACGTAATTATCAGTATCCACCACAAGCACCGGTTGCTCCGCGCTTCAACCATTCACTTGCTAAACCTGATCCTTATATTTTTGGTCAAAATAATTCTCAAGCGCGTCAGCAGATAATTCCGTCACCAGTACAGTCACAAGGTTATATAGTTCCTCCCCAACCACTGATGCTTCCGACGAATAGAGCTCCCTTTGCACCGCGTAATTTTGGTAGTAGCAATGGTCATACAAATTTTGGAAATAATATTCCATTTTCAAATACAAATATGATGCCTTTTAATAATTTAAATAATGGATTTAATCCGTTTTCGAATAACTCGGGTGGAATAATGCCAAAAAATCCGATGAAGAATATGTTTGGTAATAATAACCAAAATTTTAATATACCTTTTTTAAGCTCTGATAAGAATCGTAAGAAAGCATGGGGTGATACACGTAATATCTGGCCTGATTTTTATACAGACTTCACTGATGAAGCTTGGGACACGATGATGAGCAGTCCTCGTAAGTTGGGACGAATGCCTGGCGGATGGCGCTTTCCTTATATTAGTACGCCTGATCCCGTTACAGTTTCTGATGCAATTACGAATCAGTTTCCTCCAATAGTTGAAGAAGCAGGTAATATGGCAGATTTCTCTGATTGGGGTATTTTTGATAATAAGTAATAGATTAGTCAAAATAATTAATGAATATCTTCAGCTTATTAAGCTGCCGTTTATCTCCTTCATGTAGAATCCTCTAATCAAGGATGATTAAGGGGGAATAATAATGTGCAATACTAAATTGCTAGTGTGTTTCGTATTACTAGCGACCATAACGAATATGTCTGCTTGTAGCAGTAGCAAATCTGTAATATCCGCAGAGTATAAGCAAGTTAAATATCGTGTTCAAACGGATATTATAAAATCAAAAGATATTGCTAAACTGTCTGATACATGGGCTGATAAAGGTGTAGCTAACAACTTGGCTCCAGTCGCTGTTATTAAATTAAAGCCAAAGCAGCGGGCTATAAAAAACATATCACTTAAGAAGGCGGTAAAAAGAAAAACAATCCAAAAGAAACGTGTACTACAGCGTTATCAAAGAACTCGGAATACATATAAAACCCCATCTCATCGTGCACCAGTACGAAATATTCGTCTGGCAAGTTTGTCTGGAGATTATGCAACTAATGGGCAAATATATTCATTTATTAATATGATGGTTACAAAGCATGGATTTGATCGTGGGTACCTAAATTATCTATTTTCGAATACAGAAGCTACTCCCTTTTTAAAGCGAATGTCGTATGCAGATGCATACGGTCGTAAAAAAAATAAACCTAGGAAAAAAGCACGTAAAGGGAGATGGAATCGTTATCGTGGAAATTTTCTGACAGAGCGTACAATCAGTAAAGGGGTTGATTTTTGGAAAGCAAATCGTGTAGCTCTTAAGGAGGCTGAACGGCGTTATGGTGTACCTCAAGAGTATATCCTCGGGATTATTGGAGTTGAGACAAGGTACGGAGGAAACGTAGGTAAAAACCGCGCAATTGATGCTTTAGCCGCTATGGGTTTTGATAATCCTCGTCGAGGAAAGTATTTTAGAAGTGAATTAGAAAGCTATTTGTTAATGACGCGTAAAGAAGGCCTTGATCCACTAAAACCAATGGCTTCTTATGCTGGAGCTTTGGGCTTATGTCAGTTTATGCCGAGTAACATAAAGCGATATGCTGTTGATCATGATAGAAATGGTACAGTAAATTTATGGACAGCTGCAGATGCAATTGGAAGTGTGGCAAATTACTTCAAAAAGCATGGTTGGCAAACAGGTGGTACTGTTGCTGTTAAAGCAAATTCAGTTAATAGGAAGTACAGAACATTAAAAACGGGGTTCAAAAGTAGTCATAGTCTTGCGCGTTTAAGAAATCGAGGTGTGTCAGCCCGCAGTTTGGGTAATATTTCTGGGAAAGTCAGCTTGATTAAGCTTGATACATATTCTGGGGATGAGCTTTGGTTAGGTGGACGCAATTTTTACGTGATAACTCGCTATAACCACAGTAGTTATTATGCAATGGCTGTCCATCAGCTAGCCAGTGAAATTAAAAAGCGTATTGGTGGGCGGAATACGATTCGCCAAGCCTCATCAGAATCAGCATACAATAATTTATTGGTATCACTCGAAAAGTAATTATATGTTGTGATTTAAATGCTAATCAATACTTGATTAGACTGCTTATAGACCTATAATGCACAGTCCCTCTTTGACACTGTGCATTTTTATTGCCACAGGTACTATTATCAGGTAAAAAGTTTTGATTACAGCATCGAATATCACTATGCAGTTTGGCGAAAAGCCATTGTTTGAAAATGTTTCCGTAAAATTTGGTAACGGTAACCGCTATGGTTTGATTGGCGCTAACGGTTGCGGCAAATCCACCTTTATGAAAATCCTTAGTGGTGAACTAGCTCCTACAGCAGGAAATGTCACTATCGATCCAGATATTAACTTTTCTGTATTAGAGCAAGATCAGTTTGCTTATGAAGAGTTTAGTGTTCTCGATACCGTTATTATGGGTGATAAAAAGCTTTGGGAAGTTAAAGCAGAGCGAGATCGCATCTATTCATTACCCGAGATGACAGAAGAAGAAGGCATCAAAGTTGCCGATCTTGAAATCCAATTTGGCGAAATGGATGGTTATACTGCCGAAGCACGTGCAGGTGAATTATTACTCGGTCTAGAAATAGAAGAAGACTTGCATTGGGGATCAATGAGTAAAGTTGCACCAGGTTGGAAGTTGCGAGTGCTTTTAGCGCAAGCATTATTTGCTGATCCTGAGTTGTTATTGCTAGACGAGCCAACAAATAACCTTGATATCAATACGATTCGTTGGTTAGAAAAAATTCTTAACAATCGTAAAAGTACCATGGTCATCATTTCGCACGATCGGCATTTCTTAAACAGTGTATGTACAAACATGGCTGATTTAGATTATGGCGAGTTACGCATGTTCCCCGGTAATTATGATGAATACATGACGGCAGCAACGCAAGCACGCGAGCAGCTACAAAATGAAAATGCTAAAAAGAAAGCTAAGATAGCCGAATTGCAGCAATTTGTAAGTCGATTCTCTGCTAATGCATCAAAAGCAAAACAAGCGACATCACGTCAAAAACAGCTCGATAAAATTGAGTTGGCTCATATAAAACCTTCGAGCCGTGTGAACCCCTACATAGTATTTGAGCAAGAAAAGAAGCTTTTTAGAAATGCTGTAGAAGTAAAGGGTTTGAGCAAAAGCTATGAGCAACCAGTCTTCCAAGATGTAGATTTAATGGTTGAAGTGGGTGAACGTATTGCGATTATTGGCCCGAATGGCATTGGTAAAACGACATTATTGCGTTGTTTAGCAGAGGATATAAAACCTGACAGTGGTTTTGTCAAGTGGTCTGAAAATGCAACGCTAGGTTACTATGCCCAGGATCATGCGCATGATTTTGAGAATGGTGAAACTTTATATGATTGGATGAATCAATGGCGTGGTAAAGATGATGATGAGCAAGCTATACGCTCTGTATTAGGCCGTTTATTATTCTCTAAACAAGATAGTGAAAAATCTGTTAAAGTGATATCAGGTGGTGAGCAGGGTCGTATGCTTTTTGGTAAACTTATGTTACAAAAAAATAACATACTTTTAATGGATGAACCAACCAATCACTTGGATATGGAATCAATAGAATCATTAAACTTAGCCCTAGAAAATTATCCCGGTACACTATTTTTCGTCAGTCATGACCGTGAGTTTGTAAGCTCATTGGCGACACGAATTATTGAAATGACACCCAATGGTATCGTGCAATACACAGGCACATACGAAGAATATTTAGAAAGCCAACGTTCAGAAGGTTAAGCTATGATCGGAATCATGGCGGCAATGCACGAAGAGTTAAACCGCATTGTTGCAATGTTATCCGATGTTTCAGAAGAAAAAGCAGGTCATAAGCTTGTTACTCTAGGCATGTTAAATAATAAAAAAGTTGTCGTCGTCTTCTCTGGCTGGGGCAAAGTGGCTGCAGCCACCACATCTACCATGCTCATCGAGCGTTATGCTATTTCACAATTAATATTTACTGGCGTTGCTGGCGCGGTTCAAGAACCCCTCAATATTGGTGATATTGTGATTGGGACATCATTTGTACAGCATGATATGGATTGCGCTGGTGTTCTCGGGATAAAACGATTTGAAATTCCTCTACTCTCATTGATAGAGATTCCTTCTTCAAAAGCATTACAATTAGAATCAGAAAAATCCGCCAATGCGTATTTGAAATCTAATCTAGCGAGTGATGTTGATGAAGAAGAATTACAAAATTTAAATATTACTAGACCTAAAATTTACAGTGGCTTAATTGCAAGTGGTGATCAATTTATTAGCTCAGAAGAAAAGCTACAAGCGCTTAAACAAGCTCTACCAGAGCTATTAGCTGTAGAAATGGAAGGGGCAGCTGTGGCGCAAGTAGCTTATGAATATGATTTACCTTTTATTGTTATTAGAGTTATTTCAGATAAAGCAAATGATGATTCTTTAATCGACTTCCCAAGATTTATTGAAAAAATAGCCTCTCACTTTACAGCAGGAATTATCAAAAACTTAGTTTAAGATAATTCCTATACGAGCGTATATTTTGTCACCCCCCACCCTTTTCGCTGTTTTGTAAATTTACAAAACAGCGAAAAGGGTGGGGGGTGACAGTTGTAGCTAGCAATTAAGTATGAGCAGTAGGGCTAAGCACGCCTGTATAGAGTAAATACAATAATATAGCGCCAAATAGTATGCGGTAAATGCCAAAACCAACAAAAGTAAATTTCTCTAAAAAGCGTAAGAATAACTTCATGGTGAAATAAGCAACAATAAACGATACCACAAAACCTACGGCTAGATTGATGAGATTGGCATCGCTAAATTCTTTATAATTCTTTAATAATTCATAACCGCTGGTTGCAGCCATAACAGGCAATGCGAGTAAAAAAGAAAACTCAGCACTGGCTTTACGGCTTAAACCGACCAGCAATGCACCTACGATAGTTGACCCTGCACGGCTGGTACCAGGTATCAGCGCAAACACCTGAGCAACACCAACTAAGGCCGCTTGCTTGTAGTTAATATCTTCAACTTCTAGTGTTTTGGGGGTGGCACTTTTTTGAAAATATTCAATAATTAAAAACACAATGCCGCCCACAATAAACATTACAGCAACGACCTGTACAGAAAATAGCATTTTTATTTGATCTTTAAATACAAATCCAACAGCGGCTAACGGTAAAAAGGCAATAAAGAGTTTTACCCATAAATCAAAATTCTTAGGGTGGAATTTATCTTTGTAATTAGCGATAACAGCAAGAATGGCAGATAGCTGAATGATCACTTCAAATGCCGTATTAGCTTTTGTTTGTGGCAAACCCATCAACTCACTGCCGACTATTAAATGCCCTGTGGATGAGATGGGTAAAAACTCGGTAATGCCTTCGATGATACCGAGGATGACTGCGTGGATAATGTCCATATGATAGTTTCGTTTAATAAAAGTAGTGCCGGATTGTAACTAACTTTTTAAATGAATTCTTTTGTTTATTACTAAACTATTTTCACTACCTTTTTATCACTTAATGCATCCACTTATCTAAAAATAACGTAAAGGGAGTTGACAATTTTCATAATAAACTTATAAACTGAATTTAATGATTAGACTATTAATTCTTATACTCGCTCTTAACACTTCGATGAAGCCTGTCTCTGCGATGGGTAACTGTGATGTTATGGATGAGTCTAGAATGGTTATGATGTCGTCATCTGATACTAGTGCACTGTCTGATATGAATTGTGATATGTCCGATGGCGCTATTTGTAGCTCAGTTCAATGTATTAGTAGCTGTGCTGCGACAATAATCCCCTTATCTTTATCTGAAAAACCACTCATTCTCATTGTTGCAGGTCACAGCCAGTATCAAACTGGTTTGGCATATTTCTATACTTTAATTCTCCCGATAAATACCCCGCCCCCTCTCGTTTAACACTTTTAGTATTAACTTATTTAAGTTTATTCACTAAAGTGATTCGTATAATTTCGCTCTAAATTATCAGAAGTATTCTCTGGCACAGGCGAAATATGTGTTCATATTTTTGTAGCATCAGAATTTAAATACCCTCCAAAGGTTTAAATCATCTGTTGAAATAAACTTTCTTAAGTTAATACGTTTTGATTCCCTAAGTTTTGGCTAAGTTTTCTTTTTTAAACTCCGCTAAGCAAAATACTTTCATAGCTATTAATCAATGAGAAAAACATGAAACAAAAATTACTCACTATTCTTATCACTACTTCGGCTTTATCAGCAATAACGGCAACTTCAATAACATCTGTTTATGCAGAGGGAAATCATAAAGGAGGGCATGGAGCTGGAGCTCACTGGATGTCACCTGCCGAGGCTTCAAAAAAGCCTAACCCAATAAAATCAGATCCCGCATCAATTGATCGTGGTAAAAAATATTACTTTCAATACTGCTCATCTTGTCATGGTGCAAAAGCAATGGGAGATGGTCCTGTAGCGGCATCACTAAATCCTAAGCCTACAAACTTAGTTGCGATGTCTGGCGGACATCCCGATGGTGATTTTTCGTGGAAGATTGCAAATGGCCGTGGCGCAATGCCAGCATGGAAAAGTTTGCTGAATGATAAACAGATTTGGGATCTGGTTAACTATATTCAAAACCTAAATCCAAATGGAAAAATGATGGATATGTCGAAGATGGATCATAGCAATATGAGCAAAGAAGACATGGAGAAAATGATGGGTAACATGGGGGGAGCAGGAGGACATTCAGATAGTGACGGGCATCATGATGAAAAACCGAAAAAAATGCCAAAAGCAAACCACGATGATGAGCATAGCCACTAAGAGAAAATAAAAATGAAAACAACGAATAGAGAAAAAAAGGGAGTATTAACTGCTCCAGAAAATAATATTGGGCTTAGCATGTCAAATAAAACACGTCGAACCTTTGTCAAAGGGCTTGCTGCAGGTGGTGCAGTCGCAACGTTAGGATTGAGTGGTTGCTCTACCAGTGCAACGACTAGCCCAATGGCAAAGTCAAAAGGGTCTACGATGTCTATGAAAGCATCTAAGGAACCAGAACTCAGTGGTAAAGTATTTGACCTAACTATCGATGAGCAACGCGTAAACTTTACGGGAAAACCTCGTATAGCTACGGCTATTAATGGCACTGTTCCCGCTCCAACGCTACGTTGGAAAGAGGGTGAAACGGTAACGTTAAGGGTTAAAAATAATCTATCAGTTGATTCTTCTATTCATTGGCATGGACTTATCTTGCCCAATGGAATGGATGGCGTACCAGGCTTAACCTATGATGGAATCAAACCTGGCGAAACCTTTGTCTATAAATTCCCCTTAATTCAAAGTGGAACCTATTGGTATCACAGTCATTCGGGTTTTCAAGAGCAAACAGGTATGCATGGTGTCATCGTTATCGAACCAAAAGATGCCTACCCCTTTAAGTTTGATCGTGAATATGTTGTATCACTGTCTGACTGGTCGGATGAAGATCCAGACCGTATCTACGCAAAGCTTAAAAAGCTAAGTCACTATTACAATTTTAATGAGCGTACTCTGGGTGATTTAATTAAACAGATTAAAAAGACCGGTCTTAAAAGCACCATGAATGACCGCGAAATGTGGAATGAAATGCGCATGAGTCAGCGTGATTTGTCAGATGTAACAGGTCACACTTATACCTACCTAATGAACGGTGAAACACCACGAGAAGGTTGGAGAGGTCTATTTAAAGAAGGTGAAAAGATCTTATTGCGTTTTGCAAACACATCAGCTATGAGTTTCTTTGATGTACGTATCCCTGGTTTAAAGATGACAGTTGTCTCCAGTGATGGGCAATATATTAAACCAGTAACGGTTGATGAGTTTCGTATTGGTGTAGCAGAAACTTACGATGTGATTGTTGAGCCTGATGTTGATAATGCTTATACCATCTTTGCTCAGTCTCTTGGGCGTTCTGGCTATGCTAGAGGAACACTGGCCCCAGATGAACGATTGATGGCAAAAGTACCATCGCTTGACCCAGTGCCAAATCTTACTCATATCGATATGGGTATGGATATGAGTAGTATGAGTGGAATGGATCACTCTGGCATGGACATGGGCGGCGGAAGCATGGCGGGCATGGATCACAGTAAAATGAATATGAGTGGTGGTGATAGCATGGCTGGCGGGATGGATTGTTCAGACCCTATGCATGCATCGATGGATGCTTGTAAAAGCAAAGCAAAACCTAAAATGTCAGGTATGGATCATAGCAAAATGGATATGGGCAATATGTCTGGTGGTATGGATTGTTCAGATCCTATGCACGCTTCAATGGATGCTTGTAAGAATAAAGCTAAACCTAGTATGGCCAGTATGGATCATTCGAAAATGGCTATGGGTGGTGTGAAGAATAGCGCGATGGATATTACTCGTGTTAAACATGCCGCGACAGAATATGGCCCTCATATTGATATGCGAGCAGAAGCTCCTTTGCTTCGTTTGGATGATCCAGGGATTGGTTTGCGTAATAATGGTCGTAAAGTACTGACCTATGCAGATATTAAAAACCTATATCCAACGATAGATAAACGTCCGCCGAGTCGTGAAATTGAACTTCACCTAACAGGCAATATGGCACGTTATATGTGGTCGATTAACGGTGTGAAGTATGCAGATGCGAAGCCGATAGAACTTAAATTTGGCGAGCGCGTACGCATAGTATTAATCAATGACACAATGATGAGTCATCCAATTCATATGCACGGAATGTGGAGTGAATTAGAGTCTGGGGACAATGATTACTTACCGAGAAAACACACGATTGTTGTACAGCCAGGCGCAAAAATATCTTATCTAGTGACTGCAGATGCTAAAGGGCGTTGGGCTTACCACTGTCATTTACTGTTCCACATGGGTGGAATGTTCCGTGAAATCAAGGTGGTATAAGGAAATGAAAATGAATATAAATACAAAGTTACAAAAAATAGCAATAAAACTTCTTGCCTCAGTTGTTATCGGGGGGGGGGAGCAATGTCTGTTTTACCAGCGTATGCTGGTATGGAAGATGACCCACTTATTACTAAACTTATGCTTGGTAAATTTGAAGTGGGCAACTTAAAAGGCACGAACCCCATAGCATGGGAAAGTAGTGCTTGGATAGGAAAAGACATCAATAAGTTATATTTAAAATTTGATGGTGAGCGAGTTAATGGGAAAAACCAAGGGACAGAATCCCAGTTGCTACTGAGCCATGCCATATCTGCCTTTTGGGATGTTCAAGGCGGTATTCGACATGATACTGTGCCTGGCGCTAGCCGTGACTATGCAACTATTGGTGTGCAAGGCGTAGCGCCATATTTTTTTGAAACAGATGCCTCACTATCATTTGGAAAAAATAATCAGGTAAAACTGAACACAAGCTTTGAATATGAAATGATGTTAACCCAAAAATGGGTGTTGTCTCCTGAGCTAGGGCTTAATATTTACGCTAAAGATGATGAAAAAATGGGCGTAGGTTCTGGGCTTTCAGATGTTGAAGCAGGTTTGCGCCTACGTTATGAAGTGGCAAGAGAGTTTGCACCCTATATCGGAATTAATTGGGGTAAAAAGTTTGGTGGATCGGCTGACTTTGCTACAGCAGAAGGTGAAGACACCAGTGAAACAATGCTTGTTGTCGGTGTTCGTGCTTGGTATTAATACAAAACAGCGAAAAAGAGGGGGGGGTGGCAATCATTTAAATGATTTTCAGCTTCATTCAAGGTAAGCCTGATTAAATCGATTAGAATTCAGCGCAGAAAAATTAGTCGTTATTTTTCATGAAGATCGACATAATAGTTATTCTATTGCGTCGATCTTCAGGGGAAATATCGGCTGATTTATCAAGCTGAAAATAATTGGACTTGATCAGGATTACCTGAAGGTAAGTCCATTACCCTTCTTGTTTTATTTGGGAGAATAACAATGAAAAATACAACGAAAAAGCAATCACGCAGAACATTCATTAAATCAGCAGGGGCAAGTTTATTACTGCCCTTGTCTACAACATCTTTATTAGCAAAAACCTCAGCTGCAGGTTTAAATACCTTTGTGGTTCCACCCTTAAATACAGGAATACGTGAAGGTAATAAAGTTAGCTACAAATTATCTATTAATGCAGGTGAAACGGAATTTTTCAAAGGTGTAAATACACCAACTTTAGGTTTGAACCAGAGCTATCTTGGCCCTGTATTACGCGCAAAGCGTGGGGATACAGTTAGCATAAAAGTAGATAATCATATTAACGAAGTAACTACCGTTCATTGGCACGGTATGACCTTACCAGCGAATATGGACGGCGGGCCACATCAACCAATTAATCCCAATAAATCGTGGGTATCGAAATATGAAATTCGTCAAGAAGCAGCAACACTGTGGTATCACTCTCATACCATGCATAAAACAGGCCCACAGGTTTATCACGGCTTAGCGGGTATGTTTATTATTGATGATGAAGGCAGTGATAAATTAGGCTTACCTAATGAATATGGTGTTGATGATATTCCGTGTACGATTCAAGATCGACGTTTTAATCAAGATGGTACATTGAGTTATATGACTGCAATGCCTGATCGTATGATGGGCATGAAGGGTTCTATCGTTATGGTTAATGGAGTGGTCGCACCGACATTAGTTGCAAAAAGCACCTTGCTTCGTTTGCGCTTACATAACGGTTCGAATGCACGAACCTACAATCTAGCCTTTAGCGATGGACGTCCGTTTCATGTTATTGCAACTGATTGCAGCTTTTTGCATAAACCATACCAAACAAATCAAGTAAGTCTTGCAGCCGCAGAGCGTATCGAAATCCTTGTTGATGTATCTGATAGAAAAGAGGTTATGCTAAAAAGCCTAGCGAGTTCAGGTGGTGGAATGGGGATGATGCGCATGATGGGGGGAGATAACGAACTCAATATCATGAAAATAGATGCTCGTCAGGCGAAGCAATCGACACGAAAAACACCCCAAATTTTACGTACAAGTAGTTTTCAGTTGGATCAAAAGAATGTCACTCAAACACGTAAGTTTTCACTGCAAATGGGGATGATGGGTGGCGGCATGGGTGGCATGATGAATCGCATGGGTGGCGGTGGAGGTGCTGCTGGAATGTTCCGTATTAACGGAAAAAGCATGGATATAAATCGCATTGATTTTCAAGTGAAGGCAAATTCAACAGAGATATGGGAAATTACGAATGACTCACCCATGGCACATCCATTTCATGTGCACAATGTTCAATTCCGTATTTTAGATCGAAATGGAAAACGTCCTCACCCTAGTGAATCAGGCTTGAAAGATGTCGTGTTAGTTCCTGGGCATCATTCACGCGTTAGGATTTTAATGAAATTCCCAGAATACAGCGATGCAAAAGTTCCCTATATGTATCATTGCCATATTTTAGAACATGAAGACCAAGGCATGATGGGACAATTTACCGTAGTGTAATATTTTGCAATATCTAATCCTCATAGGAGATCAAAATGGCTAAAAAACTAACAATAATATCAGTGGTTCTATTTGCTTCAAGTTTACTTGTTGCATGTGGAACAGATAAAGAAACTAAAAACATAGAGATGGAAAAAGTAACGATTATTGAGAAAACAGCCGAAAATACATCAACAATGGGAAAAAAAGTTGATGGAAGGTGGTACTCCTCTGCACAACTTCTTCGGGGTAAAAAAGATTTTGCAGATTACTGTGCAGTTTGTCACGGTGATAAAGGTCAAGGACTTGTAGCTGATTGGAAAAAATCAGATGCAACAGGTAAGTTTCCAGCACCTCCTTTAAATGGTACTGCTCATACATGGCATCATTCAAAGCAACTATTAATGAGAACAGTTAACGAGGGAGGAATAGCTTTAGGTGGATCAATGCCACCATTCAAAGATAAATTGACTGATAACGAGAAAGAAGCCGTTTTGGCTTATGTAATGAGTCTATGGCCTAAAGAAATCTATGAAGTATGGCAAAAGAGAAATCCTGTTACAAAATGACAGTAGCTCTTTATTAGTTTTATACAGGGTGTAAGCATCATCTAATTTTCTCCTAAGTCATATATTTCATAATTAATATAAGATATTTAGGAGATAATTATGATACATACTTATAAGGTGATAGGAATGACATGCACTGTCTGTCAGACCAGTGTAGAGAATGCCCTTAGGAATTTAAAGGAAGTTAGTAATGTCTCTGTAAACTTAAAACAGTCAGAAGTATCAATAGAGATGGGTTCTCATATACCCATAGAAAAGCTACAAGGTGCATTACTAAATGCTGGACTTCATTATACTATCGATATGCTAGGATCAGAGAATTCTTCTCATAACCATCATGAAAGTAATCACGATAACTCTCAAGTAACACGTAAAGGTAACGGTGTTTATTACTGTCCAATGCATTGTGAAGATGAGAAAACATATGATGAACCAGGAGATTGTCCTGTTTGTGGGATGGATCTACTTGAACAGCCAAGCTTAAACCAATCAGAAGACTATACTTGTCCAATGCACCCCGAAATTGTGCAAGATCATCCAGGTTCTTGCCCTATTTGTGGAATGGATTTGGTTCCTTTAGCGCCAAGTGATAGTGAGGAGCAAAAAAATTATAAAGATCTAGTAAAGAAAATGAAAATAGCCACGCTATTTGCAGTTCCTGTTTTCTTTATTTCAATGAGTGAGTTAATACCTGGTAAGCCACTCAGCAATATCATGAGCCAACAAAGCTGGAACTGGGTACAGTTCTTTCTTACTTTACCTATTGTATTTTATGCTTGTTGGATGTTTTTTGAGAGAGCCTATAAATCTGTAATAACGATGAACCTCAATATGTTTACCTTAGTGGGTATGGGTACAGGAGTAGCATTTTTATTCAGCGTGTTCGGCCTGCTATTTCCGGAAGTATTTCCGGACGCGTTTAAAACAGAATCAGGAACAATCAATTTATATTTTGAAGCCACAGCGGTGATTTTAACCTTAGTTCTGCTCGGACAACTTTTAGAGGCTCGTGCTCACAGCCAAACTAGTGGAGCTTTAAAAGAATTGTTAAAACTAGCACCTTCAGAGGCAACATTAATTGAGAATGGAGAAGATAAAGTCATCTCTATTCACGATATAAAAGAGGGTGATTTCTTAAGGGTAAAACCAGGCGATAAGGTACCTGTTGATGGGAAAATTACAGAGGGAAACAGCCACATTGACGAATCAATGATTTCAGGAGAGCCTATTCCAGTTGATAAACAAGAAGGTGATAAAGTTAGCTCTGGCACAATTAATGGGAATAAGTCTTTTGTTATGTTAGCCGAAAAGGTTGGCTCCGATACGCTTCTTTCGCAGATCATACAAATGGTCTCAGATGCTAGCCGTTCACGTGCACCAATACAAAAGCTAGCTGATACGATTTCTAAATATTTTGTACCGATTGTTATCGCTGTTTCAATTATTACCTTTATTGTTTGGAAGTCTTTTGGCCCAGAACCTGCCTATGTTTACGCATTAGTCAATGCGATAGCAGTACTGATAATTGCATGTCCCTGTGCTTTGGGTTTGGCAACACCGATGTCTGTGATGGTCGGTGTTGGTAAAGGTGCTCAGTCTGGTGTTTTAATAAAAAATGCAGAAGCCTTACAGATGATGGATAAGGTAGATGTGCTAATTACAGATAAGACAGGGACAATAACAGAAGGTAAGCCGTCAGTAGAGCAAGTATTTGCATTAGATGATTACTCGACAGATGACTTATTACAGAAAGTTGCATCAATTAATCAATACAGTGAGCATCCATTAGCAGAAGCAGTAGTTAAATTTTCTAAAAATAAAGAAGTTAAACTAGTGGATGCTGAAAATTTCGAAGCGGTTGCGGGTAAAGGTGTGAAAGGAGTGATTGATGGAAATAAAATCACCTTGGGTAATTTAAAACTAATGAAGGCAGAGGGTATCTCTGTCTCAAAAGATCTTGATGATAGAGTTATAGCCGAGCAAAAACTAGGTAAGACTGTTTCTTATACTGCAGTTAATAAAGATGCGGTAGGTTATGTAGCAATTACAGATGCAATTAAAGAAAGTAGTAAAGAAGCAATAACAACACTGATCGATAAAGGTGTAGAAGTGATTATGATGACTGGAGATAACCGTAATACAGCTAAAGCAGTTGCATCAGAACTTAACTTAAGCGACTTTTATGCCGATTGCCTACCAGAAGATAAGTTAAATAAAATAAAAGAGCTACAAGCTCAAGGTAAAATAGTAGCAATGGCAGGTGATGGGATAAATGACTCGCCCGCTTTAGCACAGTCTGATATTGGTATTGCAATGGGAACAGGAACGGATGTTGCTATTGAAAACTCTGAAATCACCTTAGTAAAAGGAGATTTACAAGGTATCGTCAAGGCCAAAAAACTTAGCCATGAAGTGATGAAGAATATTAAGCAGAATCTGTTCTTTGCATTTATCTACAACGTATTAGGCGTGCCTATTGCAGCAGGTGTTTTGTTTCCCGTTTTTGGTATTTTACTATCCCCAATGATAGCTGCAACAGCAATGAGTTTCAGTTCGGTATCGGTTATCGTGAATTCACTACGTTTGAGAAAAATAATACTGTAATATTTAAGTGGAGGTAAAGCAATGCGTCCCGAGGAGGATTCGAACCCCCGGCCTGCCCCTTAGGAGGGGGCCGCTCTATCCTGCTGAGCTATCGGGACCTAGCTAAACTTCTACAGCGGGGATTGTAACGAAAATATTATTTCTTTTCAGAATATATCTCTTTTATAAGGGATATATAATTTTAAATATTACAAACTTTTACAAAACTGACAAAAAATAGGGGGGTGACAAAAAGCTTATTTTTTGCCAGTTTTGTATTTTAAAAGACTTATTTATTCTTTTTATTATCAAATATGAATGAGTTAACGTTATACTGCTTATCCCCTAAATCTCTATGAAACATTATGGCATCCAGCAAAAATGATACAAATAGTTTAATGATGGAAGAGTTCCGTCAAGGCATGGATGACTTTAATGCAGCGATGCAAAAACGTGAGGATTTTGCACTTCGCATAGCAAAACGAACGACTCAAATTATTCGGTTTTCAGTGTTGGGTTTACTTATTTTAGGTTTATCCATGTTCTTTTTGATCTGGACGTTGACGAGTAGCATGAGCAATATCACCGAACACATGGCGGATATGTCAGAAGATATTAAAGCAATGCGTAGTGATTTTCGTATTGTTGCTAAAGAGGTCGGCTCGATTAGTCATGATTTCACTTCGGTACGAGGTGATATGACAGCGCTTACTCAGTCAGTAGCACTGATGCAACCTGACATTTCTAAGTTGAATACCAGTGTGGCGGGTATGGATGGAAAC
>Ga0256840_1002417_pt1 | contig 16436 bp, 12 predicted proteins | sample 355202metaG_FD_185969 | JGI IMG/M metagenome (GOLD analysis project Ga0256840, IMG submission 185969) | Hydrothermal vent microbial communities from Mid Atlantic Ridge, Atlantic Ocean - 355-202 | ecosystem: Environmental > Aquatic > Marine > Hydrothermal vents | place: Atlantic Ocean: Mid... | reverse complement strand
AAAACCGCGAAAAAGTAGGGGGGTGACAATAATAACTGGTGTAATTTAAACAAGTTCACCAAGGAATAACAGTCCCATCAATATCAAAGAACTTCCCGCTATCGCTAATATCACATTCAGATAATATCTTGCGTAACATTTGTGCTGACTGCTCAACGGAGATTTCCCCGTGCGGTCCACCCATATCAGTACGCACCCAGCCTGGGTGGAGTATTAAGGCCGTAATATCTAAATGGCGTAAATCGTGCGCGGCACTGACCATTACGGCATTTAACGCGGCTTTTGTTGCACGATAAGCATACGCGCCACCTGAACCATTATCATCCATGCTACCCATTTTACTGCTCATGCTGGCGATGATTTTTTTATCGCTAATTGATACATTTTCAACAAAATGTTCCATCATCTTCATGGGTGCAATTAAGTTTACCGCAACCGCCTCCTCCCATGCTTTATCATCGGTTTTTCCAAATTGAGATGCGCCCAGCGCGTGAACGCCAGCATTGTTAATGAGAATATCAACAGGCTTATTTTTGAGTGCTTTTTTAAGCGCATCCATTTGAGCTTCATCCGTGACTTCTAGCTCGTGGATGGTTAACGTCTTATTCTTATCTGCTAGAGTATTTAACTCCTTTGCATTTTTGGGGTTGCGACAACAGGCGTGAACTTCCCAATTCTTATCGAGATATTGTTTACAAAGCTCTAAGCCGATTCCGCGGTTTGCTCCAGTGATTAGAAGTGTAGGCATATAGTCGTAGCTCTCATTAATGTATGAATACAGTATAGCGTGTAATATTATTAAGGTTGAATAAGTTGATCATAGATAATAATTATGGCACATTAGCTTTTATCGTATTGTAATTATTAGAAATTTAACAGGTGTGTATATGCTTAAGAAGTGCATTGGATTTATTGTGATTTTATTACTGTTATCTGGCTGTGGCGGTGGTGGAGCTGGTAACACTGCAGTAAAGAGAGTAAAAGTTTCTGATGTGAAAGAGTCATATAAAGGGAAAGTGACTCAAGCTACTTTAAGTAAAGATAATGCAATGCTTTTTGTCGCAGATTTTTTTGGTGAGACAAGTCGTTCGGTATTAAATAATACGCTTGAAAGTAATGATAGCTGTCTCACAAAGAAGGATAATACTGATAAAACGACTAATACTGGAGAAATTATTGTTACGCTTAAAGGCTGTATCATCGACGGTATAACGCTCAATGGTTCAATAGTTATGAGTATTGATGAGTATGATTTTAGTTATGGTGAGCCAAAAGCTTTTTCTCTTAGTTTCGATGGTCTCATGATAGATTCAGTAGCGGGAAAACTACAAGCGATTGGGGTTATGTCTTATGAAAAGATGGATGATCAAAGTGAATTAAACATCGTTGATGTCTATTATAAAAATGCGAGTGGAGAGGAATATTATTATCAAAATTATCAAGATCAAACAGAAGATAAAGGTCTAGGTTTTAGACATAATTATTCAGGAAAGTTTTTTATCGGTTCCCAAGGTTATGTTGATATTTCAACTCCTGATCCAGTAACCACAGACACTTTTTATAATAACTTTATTATTCAAGGTAAATTAAAATTTCAAGGTAAATCATCTGCAGTGATGATTTTACCTGATGACTCTTTATCAAGTGTGTATAGTGAAAAAATCTATATTAATATAGATGAAGATGGCGATGAAAGTTATGAATACGGTGTAGTACAAAAAGAAAGTGAAGATTGGAAAAAAGCACAAGATTTTTCATTGAACTCAGTTCCTCAGCTAAGCTTGTCGGCTATTGGAGGGACACAATATAGAGGTGTTGATGATCTTCGCATAGGTGAATCAGTGGATCTTTTTGCAGATACCAGCATCAATGAAGTTGTGGAAGTAAAGTGGTACGTTGATACAGCTCCAATAGGAAGTAATGCAGTAATTAACGCAGATTCGAATGGTTTGTTATCGTTCACCGTCGATGCTATTGGTGAATATAAAATAAAGGCTGAAGCTACTAATATCAATGGTTTAAAAACGGCACAGTTTGTCGATCTAATTGTAAAATCAAATCAGCCTCCAACCGCTGTATTGTCTTTATTAAAAGATAATTATTCTTTGACTATTGGAAATACAATTCAGTTAACGTCTTTGGATAGTTATGATAATGATGAGAATCTTCCTCGTGAGTTCATAGCATCATGGGCTTTACTGTCACAACCAAGTGGTAGCACTATCAGTTTATATAATACAGATACTAATTTCGCATCAATTAAGCCTGATGTGGCAGGTGAATATATTGTGGAGCTAGTATTAACAGATAAACAAGGTGCGGTAGGGAAAACAGAATTCTCATTGTTAATTTCTAATTAAATCCAATAATAATCTATGTTAAAAATTATTATTGGATCATCGCCATTTTTTTAAAGGTATAATAACGGATTTATATATTCACTTATGAACTATGAATCCAATAGATATAAATACAATAAAAATGACCGAATACAGCCACGGCTCTGGTTGTGGTTGTAAAATTTCCCCTGCCGTTTTAGATGTGATGCTAAAAAGTGAGATACCCGCCATGGTGGATGAATCACTTTTGGTGGGTAACAGCACACGTGATGATGCGGCAGTTTATGATTTAGGCAACGGCACGGCAATCATTAGCACGACGGACTTTTTTATGCCGATTGTTGATGACCCTTTTACCTTTGGGCGTATTGCGGCAACCAATGCAATCAGTGATATTTATGCGATGGGTGGTAAGCCGATTATGGCGATTGCTATATTTGGTTGGCCGTTAGATAAACTCCCTGCCGAGGTTGGGCAACAAGTGATCGAAGGGGGAAGACAGGCGTGTAAAGATGCGGGGATGTCATTGGCAGGTGGGCACAGTATTGATGCGCCAGAGCCTATCTTTGGTTTGGCAGTGACAGGTACCGTTGCAACAGAACAGGTTAAACAGAATTCTACAGCCAAAGCAGGCAATAAACTTTATCTCACAAAACCCTTAGGTGTGGGCATACTTTCAACGGCGCAAAAGAAAAAAATCGTAAAACCAGAACACGCCCATATTGCCCCAGATTCGATGTGTAAGCTCAATAATATTGGGGCAGAGCTAGCGGCGCTAGATTGCGTAACGGCTATGACCGATGTAACAGGGTTTGGCTTAGGTGGACATTTACGTGAGGTTTGTGAAGGTAGTGGTTTGCAGGCTGAAGTTCAGTACGATCAATTGCCTCTTTTACCGCATGTGATGGAATATTTGGCGCAAGACTGTTCTCCTGGTGGTGCGGAACGTAACTTTGAAAGCTACGGGCATTGTTTAAGTGAGATGAGCTCAGAGCAGCAATCAATCGTATGTGATCCGCAAACCAGCGGTGGTTTATTAGTAGCTGTTGATGAGGCGGGCGAAGCTGAGTTTATAAAGGTGATTGAAGCTGAAGGAATGCAACTTGATTGTATTGGTCGTTTGATTAATGCAAATTCTAATGATTCATTGATTACGATTGTATGAGTAACTTAGCGCTTGAAGGCTTGCCAAAAGGTGAGCACCCACAGATTGATGATTACGCATCCTTATTTTTAAATGATGTACCCATGTTAGATGTGCGCGCACCTGTTGAGTTTGAACAAGGTGCATTTCCTAACGCTGTGAACATCCCTTTAATGACAGACGAAGAACGCGAAGCAGTTGGTATTTGTTATAAAGAGCAAGGGCAAGATGCGGCAATATTATTGGGTGCTGAACTGGTAACAGAAGAAGGGCGCGCACAAAGGAAAAAAGCTTGGGCGGATTTTTTTGCTAAACATGAAAAATACAAAACAGCCAAAAAGTGGGGGGGTGGCGTTTTATATTGCTTTCGTGGCGGTTTACGCTCACAGATCTCACAGCAGTGGATTTTAGATGAAACAGGTATCGATCAGCCAAGAGTAAAGGGTGGCTACAAAGCTATGCGTCGATTCTTGATTGATAGCATTGACCGCATAGCAAACGAAATTCCCATCGTGATTTTAGGTGGGCGTACAGGCTCAGGTAAAACACGTGTATTAAAGAGGCTGGATAACAGTATCGACTTAGAAGGCTTGGCAAATCACCGAGGTTCAGCCTTTGGGCCAACCGCAACACCACAGCCCACACAAATTAATTTTGAAAATGCTTTAGCGATTGCCTTGCTAAAACAAGAAGCCAAAGGCGCAGAAGTTTTAGTGGTTGAAGATGAAGGGCGGAACGTAGGCTCAATCGGTGTACCACAGTCATTTTTTGACGCAATGCAAAAAGCCCCAATTGTGAAGTTAGAAGTTTCACAGGAAGAGCGTAATCAAGTGAGTATCGATGAATATATCGTCGATACCCAAGCGCACTTTGATGAAGTTTATGGTGAAGAAGAAGGCGCAATAAAGCTATCTGAACATCTGCTCAATAGCTTAAGTAAAATTCAAAAACGCTTAGGCGGTGTACGTTATCAAGAAGCGAAAGATCAAATGGAGCTAGCGATTGAACAACGCCTTAGCAGTGGCTCACTCGAAGGGTTTGTACCTGTTGTGAAGACATTACTTATTGATTATTACGACCCAATGTACGATTACCAGTTTTCAAAAAAAACCGAGCGTGTGTGTTTTACAGGCTCGGTTGATGATGTGTTGAAATACTTTTCTAAGGGCTAAGGAAGAGCGCGTCTTGCAGCCGCCTGCCCAGCCATTGCACCATATTTACGACCAGTGCTACCTGCAACTAAACCACCTGCAGCACCGCCAACCATTCCGCCTGCTGTTCCAGCTACAGCACCTGCTGCTTTTACGGGGAGTTTTGCGACGCTCACGGCACTACCGATTACTTGTTGTTGAGAACAAGCTTGTAGTGATAAAAGAAGTAGGAGAGATGCTCCAATTTTTAAAGTAGTCATATTAGCCTTTATTAGTAGTATTAGTTGATGGGCATAAGTTTATCAAAACCAAGCTTAGCTGAAGGTGAACGAAACTCATTCAAGCTTGTTTAGGAGTATTTTGGAAATTAATAATTTTTAGCACTAAAGTTATGCCAAACAAGATGATGGCGATTGCTCCCCACATTCTCATCGTAACGACCTCTCCTAATAAAAGGTAGCCAAATAGGAATGAAAAAATAGGGATAAGAAAGGTCACGCTAACCGACCGAGCAGGGCCAATATTATTGATAAGCCGAAAGAAAATAAAATAGGCAAGCGCAGTACAAACAACGCCAAGAAAAATAGCATAGAGCCATTGAGTATTACTGATTACATTAATATCTGGCAAGAAAAACGGAAGTAAAACCAGCATAAATATGGCCGCAAAAAATAGACTGCCCGCTGTTTTTGTTAAGGTAGAAACTTCTGATAAGTATTTCTTCATACCGTTGGATGCAACTCCATATAGTAAGGCAGCCATGATGCCTGATAAAATGGGTAGCCATGTTTTGACATCCCAACTTACCTTATCCCACACTAAAATTGTTAGCCCAAAAATACTAATAGCCAGACCTAAAAACTGCAACTTAGACATTTTATCTTTTAGCCACACATGAGCAATCCATGCCGTAAAAATTGGTGTCATTGCATTTAAAATTGAGACAGTACCTGCGGTTAGTGAGATGCTGGCATAAGCAAGAAAGCAAAAAGGAATTGCAGAACTAATAATGCCAATCCATGCGAGTGAGTGCCAGTTTTTGATAAACTCTTGTTTGCGTTCTTGAGTAAATAAAAAAAGAGATAAACAAAGGGCAGCTACGACAATACGAACAGTAATTAATGCAATAGGTCCGAATACTTCGGCAGTGGCACGCATAAAAATAAAAGAACTTCCCCAAATGGATGCAAGCAGAATAAGCAGAAAAATATCAGAAAGTTTCATCAGTGTAGTGACCTAAATGGGGCGGGTTAGCGATTGTTAGATTTGTTATAGTAGAAATTAGAACATTCACACCCTTTTAGGATGATTTTACTATGTTATTTCAGTTATCTAGAATAATAATATTATCGACGCTATTTTTGGCAAGCCCCGTTAAGGCTGAAAATGCTTGGCAACTCACCAAGCAAGAAGAGGGTATACAAGTTTATGTGCGTGACAACCCTAGTTCCCCTATAAAAATATTTAGAGGTGTCGTCACTTTGCCAGCAACAAAGCTAAGCTCTTTAGTGGCTGTGCTTGATGGTGTAAAGGCAATGCCCCAACTTTTGCATAATTGCAAAAGTGCTAAAATCTTAAAAAAAGAAAGTGATTTTTCAACAACACTATATGTCGTTAGCAAAATGCCTTGGCCTGTAAAAATAGAGATTCCATTGTTTATTCTGTAATGACTCAAGATAAAAATACTAAAAAAGTACTAATAAAAATGCAATCTAAGCCAAAATCTGTGCCACCTAAAAAAGGAATGGTACGTGTACAAGCCATGTCGGGTTATTGGGCGTTTATTCCCGTTTTGGTTGATGGGAAAAACAGCAAAAATGTAAAAGTAACTTATGAATTAAGCATAGACCCAGGAGGAAGCTTGCCCAAATGGTTAGTCAATACCCTTGCCGTGGATTTTCCATTCTATACATTGAAGAATTTACGAGAATTAGTGAAAAAACCAGTCTACAGAGATGCAAAAAGCCCTAATATTATCAATTAAGGCCTTTTTTCTTTACCCACCCCCCCTGTTTTTCGATGATTTGTATGAAAAACAGAGGTAAAAAGATACAAAATATCGAGTTGACGGAGTTTACTCAAAGCTTAGATTGCTTAATCAGTTTCTCCTTAATCAGTGCTACTTAAAGGTGTTCTGTTATATTTAATAAGCCTAAAAAATAGATAAGCTCGTTTTTAGATATATTCCCGAATTCTTTTCGGAGTTCTATTAATAGCTTTTCGGCATCTCGTATTGTTATATCAGCCTCCTCTGTAATATTCTTCATTGGTTGCCCAGAAATTAAATGTTTAAGTACAATTTTCTTCTTTGGCGTTAGTGACTCTAGAATAGGTAATATGAATTGATAACGTGCATCTTGATGTGCCATCGTATGGTCGTGGTACATTTCACTACAGATCTTTAGGTGTTCTAGCATCGTGGTGCTTACTTCTTTATGAATATATGTTTCACTAAAGCTAATGATGCTTACACCCGCAAAACCCATGTCACTACTCAGAGTAGGGAAGGTAAGTCCTTTGGTGACGCCAAATATTTCTCTGCAAACTCGGTTAACTTCTTTTTCTTCCTTGCTGAGTGATATTTTTTGAGTTTCATACCACCAATCTATAGCGCTTAGTCTGCCCTCTTTAATCAGCCTTATTATGAAGTCATTTTCATTATAGTTATGTTTCTGGTAATTGCTTAGTAGATCTGAATATTTCTCAGAGTATTGAAAAACGGGGCTGATAGAATCGGCAAGATGAGAGAGTTGGGGGGCAAATGAGTAGAGAACTGCATCAAAACCTGACATTGTTATTTCGTGTTCTAGTGCGGAAAATCTATCCTCAAGAGTTTTTGAATCATATAGGCGTTGAAGAAAATTTTTGTTTGGGTCTTTGGGCATAGCAGCTGATAGAGACGAAACATATTCTCATTATGATTATTTATACTTATCAATAGTACAGTAGGGTTTCCTACCTTGTCACTTGGTATTATGTGTTTATAGTGCCTATGCACTAATAGGCTCGCAACGTCTTCTAGTATTTTTATCACCTAATACTTGTTTGTTTTTATTAATTCACTTAAGTATTAGGTGATTTTTTTTGCCTAAACTTCGCGCATTAATTCCAGCATCTCCGTTGCACTCATTGAGCCACTCATATCCGAACCTTCCAGCAAGCTGTCTGCTAACTCACGTTTATGCTTATGTAATTTTACGATTTTTTGTTCGATAGTATTTTCAGCCACTAAACGATAGATGGTTACAGGGCGTGTTTGTCCAATACGGTGTGCACGGTCAGAGGCTTGGTTTTCTACCGCAGGGTTCCACCAAGGATCCATGTGAATAACATAATCAGCCGCCGTTAAGTTCAAACCAGAACCACCCGCTTTCAAGCTGATTAAGAATAATTCGCCTTCACCGTCTTGGAAAGCATCGACACGCTCTTTACGTTTTGCAACAGGGGTACTGCCATCAAGATATTGATATTTTATGCCTTTAGCATCTAAGTATTCGCGAATGATACTCAAGTATTTTACAAATTGGCTGAACACTAATGCTTTGTGGTTGTTCTCTAAAAGCTCTTCAACCAACTGTCCAAAACGCTCTAATTTGCTGCTCGTTAGTGTGCTGTCTTCCATAACTAATTTTGGATGACAACTTGCAAGGCGTAGCTTAGTGATTGCTGCCAAGACTTTGAGATGATTTCCACCACCTTGTTTTTGTTCATCACTTTTACTGAGATTCTCAACGGCGCTACTACGAACGGCTTCATACAATGCGAGTTCGGGCTCTGAGAGTGGAATCTCCACGGTAATTTCTGTCTTAGGTGGCAACTCATCCAAAACTTGAATTTTTGTGCGGCGTAAAATAAAGGGTTGGATTAACTTTTTAAGGTGTAAGCGCGCATCAGCATCTCCATCACGCTCAATAGGTGTGATGAAGTTTTGCATAAATTGTTGTTGTGTGCCTAATAAACCAGGGTTCACAAAACGAAATAAGCTCCAAAGCTCACCGAGATGGTTTTCTATAGGCGTACCTGTAGTTATTACTTTTAAATCTGCTTGAAGACGGTGTGCAATTTTAGTGCGTTTGGCATTGATGTTTTTAATCGCTTGAGCTTCATCTAATACAATGGTTGCCCAATGTTTTTCAACGAATTCTTCACCATCTTGTTGTAACAATCCATAACTGGCGATTACTACGTCAAACGGGCCTGCTTTTTCGAGTAGCTCAGCACGCCCGCCATCACGATAAAAATAGGGTTTTAACGTGGGTGCGAATTTACGAATTTCAGATTCCCAGTTATTACTGACCGAGGTTGGAGCTACGACTAAAACAGGGCCGAGTTTTGCACGCTCTAACAATAAAGCCAGTGTTTGAATGGTTTTACCCAAGCCCATGTCATCAGCCAAACAAGCACCTACGCCCCATTTAGCGAGGCGGCTCATCCAGCGGAAACCTTCTTCTTGATATTCGCGTAGATCAGCTTGTAACGTTGATGGTACTTGTGGGTTGTGCTCATCTAACTCGTGGATATTATGGATGTGTTTTTTCCACGCCTCATCGACAGTGAGTTCGCCGACCATATCGGTCAGGTCTTCTAGCGCAAGCGATGCTAAACCGCTGATTTTTACACCATCACCACTTTGTTCTGCATAGCGCTGGATGGAATCTAATTTTTTACGGAATTGATGTGACAAAGAAATGTATTGCCCATCTTCCATTTTCACAAAACGGCCACGATTACCTTGTGTTAAACCTAACAACTGCTTGAGTGATAAAACAAGGCTAGGGTCAGTTGAAACAGTTCCTTCAAGTTGGAACCAGTCACCACTTTGGCTAATGCTTAAGCGTAGATTATTGGTATCAAAGCTTGAGGCAATGCGTAATACCTCACCTTCTGGCCATGCCACGATTACGTTATCTTCTTCTGCCTGTAATTGTTCTAAAAGCTCCAAACAATCTTGTGGGTCATCTAGTAGGTATTCATCGTTAAACTCATCTTCTTCTCCCAAAATACTACTGTGTTGCAAAAGAGTATCTAGTTGGTCTTTTTCTGCCTCTAAGTCGCGCGTGGTTGAATAGCGTATACCTTCATGTTCAACAGAAAGTTTTGCGCGGCCATGACCTGGTGGAAAATAAGCGCCAAATTCACCAAAAGGTTTTACACGTAAGGTTGCACGTAATCCATCACCGTAAGGAAGTAAATTGGCGTGAATACGTGTGTCTGGCTCTACCTTTTCGGCATCACTGATGCCATCTAAGTCTGATTGAATATTTATCATTGGAGCAAGCGTGCTAAGCGTATTACGCAGATCTTTTTCTGCTTCTCGCGGTATCACAATACCATTAGAGATAATTTCACTTAGGCGCATAACCTGTTCGCTTTTTTGATAAATGCACAGGCGTGTAGGTGTTTCTTTGTGGATCAAATACTGACTATCTTCTTGTGAATCATCAAAAGGAGGGTAAAAGCTGATTCGTAAGTTTTCACCCTCTTCACTTACTAATAATTCAAAATCACTTTGGCTTAATTCAATAGGTGTATTGCGTGCGCCATCCCAAAATAAGTTTGGATGACCAACAAGTTTTGGCCAAGCCGAATTCATATCAAGCGTGAATTGTGGGCCACGGTGATAATATGAATCGTAATCAGGTTGTTCAAAAATGGATGAAACTATATCCAAATCTTGTTCTTTGAGTTGTGGTAACTCGTGTTGTTCTTTCTTTAAACGCTTTAGTGCAATATTGCGCCCTTTTGTCCAGCTACCTTTGGCAGTAAGCTTTTGTAGTTTTGGTGTGAGCGTATATTCACCGTAGCGGTCTGCATCTAGCATCCAAACAATACGTTCTTCATCACTACTTTCACCTGAAGCGTTAGTAGGTGTGGTGAGTTGATTCATTGCGTGTAACGCACGTTCCCACTCAGCTTGTGGTTTTACTAGGTCAAATAAAGTTTGCGTGCCAAGGGTGTTGTGTAAAGCATTGGCTTCTTGTTGGTATTGTTTTTTCTCATCGGTATCATCGCTTATTAAGCTTAAAGCATGGGCGTATTCAGCCTGTAACCATTTATAATTTCCTGATTTGGCTTTATTGTATTTTGCTTCAAGAATTTCAGTAACACCATCAGAAGGTTCTTGCCCCAACCAGTGTTTGATCAATGAATAATAAATTACTGTCATGCTGTTTGTTTCTAAAGCAAGCAATGGGGTGGTGAAGTTAAAAATACCTGTCGCTAAGGTTTCTGCGTAAGCTTGTAAAATGAGATGATCAATATCGTGATCAACTGATTTTAGGGCTTTAGTTGCAGCGATGATGTTGGTTTTGTCGCCACTAGCCAATAATGCTAAAAAGCTAAACTTTTCAAACTCACTATTAAATATAGCGATCGTGTTTTTTCGCTTTCCAAAAACCTCACGATAAATATCTTTTGCATTTTCATAGGCTTGAATTGAGTTTTCAATATTCCCAGTGGTCAGTTGTTTGGCGCTGTTTGCTAATTGCCAATGGAAGTGGCGATCATCATATTTGCTATTATCATCTTCATTTCCATTTTCAAGAATTTTTAGCTGATTAATGGGTAAAGGTGTTTTGGCAGGGTTTTTAGGGAATAAGTCACTTTCACCTGATAGCAGGCTGTATCTTGCTTGAGGTTCTAATAAAAAGAATTCAAAGCCTTGCTTGTTGGGGATATTAGCTTTGCGCTTCTCAAGTAAATCCCAAAGTTTTGTTTGGTCAGATAGGTTTTTTAAACTGTGTTCTGAAAGCTCAATAAAAGTAAAACCAAACATATCGTCGGTTAAAGCATCAAGTAACTTCTCGTTAGTCGGCGTGCCAAAGGTTGCAGGGTAGAAACCAGGATCAAGCAATTCAGAATCTTGATATTGATAACGTTCGATTAAAAGCTCAAGCACATGGTTGAGCTTTTCGGCTTTACCCTGAAAAAGATAGATACGTGCATGTGACATACCGTGTTCTAGGCTTTGCCAAAGCACGCGACCAAATGATTCTGTTGCCGAGAATGATTTTAAGACTTGTTCAGAGTATTCATTGAAAACACCCTCATCAATCGCAGTCAGTAAAATGTCTTCTCGTAAACCTGCGGGGCAATAGTATTTTCCTTGTTCGCCAACTAGCCAGCCTTCGTGAATCAAATCAACTAACAAAGGGCGCAAGCTATGTAGGGTAAAGCTTTCTTGAAGGTCAGACCCTGATTTTGGGTCGTTAATACCAAGGCGATGCAGGCAACTCGCAAAAGGTGTAGCCGCAACGGGCGCATAAATAATCGAGATTACTTGTAACAGTGAACGCTGTAAGTCAGAAAGTTTGGCGAACTTCTCGCGATCGAATTGAGATTGAGTCATAAGTTGTTATCATTTTTTTAAGGTAGCGAGCCATTATAAAATGTTTTTTCTTATTAGTCTGCTTTTTGGAATATTTTTTTGATGAGGTCGATAACTATTATGCTTATTTTGTCACCCCCCTGCTTTTTAGCCATTTTGTAATCTTATAAAATGGCTAAAAAGCAGGGGGGTGACAAAAACTACTGATATGAGTGGTGTAATAGTTGACACTTCCTCCTACAATCACTATATTACCGTCCCTCGGATTTTATGTTGTAATTGAAGTCTGTTTGGCTATATAGCTCAGCTGGTTAGAGCACATCACTCATAATGATGGGGTCCCAGGTTCAAATCCCGGTATAGCCACCATATATATAAAGGCCATGTAAAAGCATGGTCTTTTTTTATGCCTGTAATAAATACAAAATGTCTAAAAAGAGGGGGGGGTGACAAATTTATTCCTTCTTTATGTTCCAAATAAGCTAACTATTTCCCTAAATCCCCTAAAAGCACACTATTTCTGGGGTGTATTTTCTTTAAAACCGTATTATTATGTTGAACTTTTACAGCTGGTTTGCAAGTCTGGCTGTTAATCAAGTTTGATTAGGATTTTTTATTGTGAAATTATCAGGCGCAGAGATATTCATCGAATGTCTTAAAGCAGAAAATGTAGATACCATCTTTGGCTATCCAGGCGGTGCAGTTTTATTTCTTTATGATGAGCTGTATAAGGCAGAAGCGCGTGGCGATATTCGTCATATTCTGGCTAGACATGAGCAGGGTGCAGTGCATGGTGCTGAAGGCTATGCAAAATCAACCGATAAGCCGGGTGTGGCAATTGTAACTTCAGGCCCAGGTGCTACCAATGCTGTCACAGGTATTGCTGATGCCTATATGGATTCTGTTCCACTTGTCGTGATTACGGGGCAAGTGCCGCTCAGTTTGGTGGGTAAGGACTCTTTCCAAGAGATTGATATTGTTGGTATCACACGCCCATGTGTAAAGCATAATTTCATCGTGACTAAAATTGAAGATATTGCGCCTACCATGCGTAAGGCATTTTATTTGGCAACCACAGGTCGCCCTGGCCCTGTTTTGGTTGATATTCCTAAGAACCTAACTGACCCTAATATTGAAAAAATCAAATTTGATTATCCTAAAGATTTAATCATGCGTTCTTATCAACCGACAATTAAGGGCAATAAGAAGCAAATTAAAAAAGCACTTGAAATGATTGCTAAAGCCAAGAAGCCCATTTTATATGCGGGTGGTGGTGTGGTTTCATCAAAAGCACATAATGAGCTTACTGAATTTGGGCGCGCATTTAACTTTCCTGTAACGACTACCTTGATGGGCTTGGGTACATACCCCTCAAATGATAAACAATATATAGGTATGCTCGGTATGCATGGTACGTTTGAAGCAAATCGTGCTATGCATTATGCCGATTTAATTATTTGTGTTGGCGCACGTTTTGATGATCGTGTAACGGGCGATTTGAATAAATTCTCACCTGATGCAAAAGTGATTCATATCGATATTGATCCTGCAAGTATTTCAAAGAACGTGAAGGCGCATAATCCGATTGTTGGGGATGTGAAAGAAGTTTTAACATCGATGTTTGCGATGATGAAAGAGCAGAAAATAAAACCTGATCCCAATGCTTTTGATGCATGGTGGAAAGAGATTAAAACTTGGCAGAGTGAAGACTGTCTAAGCTATGACCAAGATGATAACACTATCAAAGCTCAATACGTTGTTGAGAAACTATGGGAAGTCACGAATGGTGATTCTTATGTAGCCTCCGATGTGGGTCAGCACCAAATGTTTGCGGCGCAATATTACCGCTTTAATAAGCCAAACCGTTGGATAAACTCTGGCGGGCTAGGCACAATGGGCTTTGGTTTGCCAGCGGCAATGGGCGTACAGCTTGCTCACCCAGAAGAAGTGGTCAATGTGATTACGGGCGACGGTAGTATTCAAATGTGCATTCAAGAGTTGGGTACTTGCAAACAATACAATTTGCCTTTGAATATCATTAACCTAAATAATGGTTATTTAGGCATGGTACGCCAGTGGCAAGAATTCTTCTATGAAGAACGCTATGCAATGACGTACAACCAATCTTTACCTGATTTTGTAAAATTGGCTGAGGCTTATGGTCACGTTGGTGTGCGTATCGAAAAGCCATCTGATGTTGAAGGTGCTTTGCGTGAAGCGATAAAAGATACTAAACGATTACACTTTCTTGATTTTGTGGTTGAAGAACAAGGTAATGTGTATCCGATGATCCCTGCGGGGTACGGGCACAATGAAATGTATCTAACTAAACAAGATGCGATAGATGATATGAACGCGAAGAAAAAGTAGGAACACGATATGTTTATTACACATAAAGAAGAAAAGGAAAAACGCACTAGGCATATCATCTCCCTTTTAATGGAGAATGAAACTGGCGCACTATCACGCGTTTCTGGCTTGTTTTCACAGCGTGGCTACAACATCGAATCATTAACGGTGGCTCCAACGGATGATCCAACCATGTCGCGCATGACAGTAGTCACTAAAGGTAACGATGCATCGATTGAGCAAATTATTAAACAGCTTAATAAGTTGGTTGATATTGTAAAAGTCATGGAGCTTTCAGATTATGCGCATATTGAACGTGAAATAATGTTTGTAAAAGTGGCAGCAACCAATATGGAATCATGTGCATCAATCAAGCGTATGGCAGATATTTTTCGTGCTAACGTAATTGATGTAAAAAACAAAATGTACACCATTGAAATAACGGGCCGCCCTGATAAATTAGACGGCTTTTTAGAAACAATGGAAGATCATAAAATTATTGAAGTAGTTCGTTCTGGCGCGATGGGAATTACGAGAGGAAGCAACGCTCTAAAAATCTAAATTTATGGCACAGATCACTTCTAAATCCCGCCATTTCTGCGTTGGAAAAATGATCACTTACTATTGTAAGCTCACATTTCCCGCCTTGAACTGACGGAATTTAAAAGCAATCTGAGCCATAAATTACGAAATTGAAGTAGTTTAATTAAGAAGAATTTTTAAAGGAAAATTGAAATGAATATTTATTACGACAAAGATTGTGACCTATCTATCATTAAAGGTCTAAAAGTTGCCATCATCGGTTTTGGTTCACAAGGTCATGCACACGCGGCAAACCTTAAAGACTCAGGTGTTGATGTAACGGTTGGTCTACGAGCTGGTTCACCTTCTATCGCTAAGGCGGAAGAGTTTGGGCTAAAAACAGCTGATGTACCATCTGCAGTTGCAGGTGCAGATGTGGTAATGATATTAACACCAGATGAGTTCCAGTCTGTACTTTACCGTGACGAGATTGAACCAAACATCAAGCAAGGTGCTACATTAGCATTTGCTCACGGTTTTGCGGTTATCTATAACCAAGTAGTAGCACGTAAAGATTTAAATGTAATTATGATTGCACCAAAAGCTCCAGGCCATACAGTGCGTTCTGAGTTTGTTCGCGGAGGGGGTGTTCCTGACTTAATCGCGGTTGAGCAAGACGCAACAGGTAATGCAAAAGAGATTGCACTTTCTTACGCTTCAGGCGTAGGTGGTGGTCGTACTGCTATTATCGAAACAACTTTCCGTGATGAGTGTGAAACTGACCTATTTGGTGAGCAAGCAGTTCTTTGTGGTGGTGCAGTTGAGCTAGTAAAAGCGGGTTTTGAAACGCTAGTCGATGCAGGCTATGCACCAGAAATGGCATATTTTGAATGTTTACATGAGTTAAAACTAATCGTTGATTTAATGTTTGAAGGTGGTATCGCAAACATGAACTATTCAATCTCAAATAACGCTGAATATGGCGAGTATGTAACAGGCCCTAAAGTAATTAACGATGAATCTCGAAGAGCAATGAAAGAAGCATTAGACAACATCCAGTCAGGCGAGTATGCAAAACGCTTCATTTTAGAAGGTCAGTCAAACTACGCATCAATGACAGGTTACCGTCGTAACAATGCAGAGCACCAAATCGAAGTGGTTGGTGCAAAGCTTCGTAAGATGATGCCTTGGATTGCAGCGAATAAGTTGGTTGATACTGATAAAAACTAGTTAACTCGTGACAATCTAGTTAAGGAAACACTGATCAAGTCCCATAAATTCTGGCAACGCCAAGTTTCCAAGTTCGAGGCATTTGTTTTTTGCATAGTTTTCTATGGTAAAAACAAATAACGAAGAAATTGGGAACTTGGCTAAGCCCCAATAGGGCAGGCTTACAAGGCATCACCTCCGTTGTTATAATTTTTCCGAAGGGAGCAACCATTCTGAAAAATTATGCCTAGGATCTGATGCCTTGTAATCCAGCAGAATTTTATGGGACTTAATCAGTATCACCTTAAGGAATTCCTGATTAAGTCCAAGAATCATGAGAAAATAGCATAATCCAAAGAAAGGGGTTATTCAATGAAACAACAAAGCTTTGCCAG
>Ga0256840_1002416_pt1 | contig 16440 bp, 20 predicted proteins | sample 355202metaG_FD_185969 | JGI IMG/M metagenome (GOLD analysis project Ga0256840, IMG submission 185969) | Hydrothermal vent microbial communities from Mid Atlantic Ridge, Atlantic Ocean - 355-202 | ecosystem: Environmental > Aquatic > Marine > Hydrothermal vents | place: Atlantic Ocean: Mid... | reverse complement strand
TACTTCCTCCTCCTTGTAAAAAATAGTTAGGCTCATTAAGATTTATTTTTTAATTGTTGGTTTATTTACAGCTTGTGCTTTTTGTTTTGCTAAACGTTCTGCTCTTAGTTTTTTATTTTTTTCTGCACGTTCTTTTCTTAATTTTTCTTGCTCTGGATCTGGTTTTACATGCGCTTTAATACGTACAACTTCTCTACCTTTATTAGTATTAGTAGTTAAAGTAACAGATTTTTGTTGGTTATTAGGTTTTCCTTTAGAGTTAAATTTAACTGTAAAAGAACCTTCTTCTCCTGGCATGATAGGTTGTCTTGGCCAATTTGAAGGTACAGTACAACCACAAGAACCTTTAATTTTTGTGATTAATAATTCAGATTTTCCAGTGTTTTTAAAGGTAAAAGTAGTTTCTACTTTATCACCTTCATTAATTTCTCCAAAGTCGTGTACAAGCTCTCCAAATTCAATAACTGGAGCGTCTTCACGATTTACTTTGTTTTGTTTTTTTGCTTTTTCTAAGTTAGCCGTTTTGATTTTTGATGTTGCATCTTCTTTTTTACAAGAAACAAATGTAATGGTTACAACTGCTAACAATAATAATGTGATTTTTTTCATGATATAAATTGTATTAATTAGTTAATATAATATTTTAGATGCCAAATGTATTATTTTTTTTGATAATCAGTAAAGTATTTAGCTTTTTTTTAACATTTAATCTTTTACTCGCAAATGCCTAAAGTCTTCAAGTTGACAAGTTATAAGATAAATTATTTGTAGATTAAAGCATTTAATAAAAAGCACTAAATTAAGCCTCTACCAATTTTTTGAATTTTACCTTTCTCTTTGTATTCTTTTTCAATTCTATCTAAAACGCCATTAATAAAAAAACTACTTTTTTCAGAAGAATAGTCTTTTGCTATTTCAAGATATTCATTTATACTTACTTTTGTTGGAATAGAAGGGAAGTATATAAACTCTGTCATTGCCATTTTAATAAGAATTAAATCCATTTCTGCAATTCTATCGTATTCCCAATTAGGAGTTTTTTCATCAATATCTTTATCGAATTCGGTGTGATTTAAGGCTACTTTTGTAAATAAATTTTTCACAAATTGTTTGTCGTCTTCATCTTTATACAAATCTTCTATAATTATAAGTTGATTTTCTTTAAGTTTAGTAAGTTGCTTTACAATTAAAGTATTTACAAAGGGTAAATCATCAACCCAACCAATATACTGGTCTTCGTAATAATCATTTAATTTATCACATGGAGCAACAATTTCTTTAAACACATTGATTACAAATTGTTTGTCGTCTTTAAAAGACGGATTGTTATTGTTTGAATAGGCAATAAATAACTCACTTTCTTTAATCTTATCTAAAATTATTTGAAGATATTCTGTGGCATCTTTCCAATTGTTTATATTTTTATTAGTAATAATTTCTTTTAGCGAAACGCTTTCATCAATAAGGTTTAATAGTTTATTTTGTGTAAAATTTTCAAAACCTTTTATATTATCTAAAGAGGAAACTCTCCCTTTTTTTGAAATTTCTAAACGTTTTTTTGCTAACTTTTGCACTTCAACTAAAATGTTTAGTTGTAAAACATAGAGTGTAAATAATTTATCTATACTAAAGTATAAGAATTTTTCTTCTCTAGGCAAATTATCACTTTTTGATTGTAGTAAAGCGTAAAAACTTTGCATTACTTTAATACGAATGTGTCTTCTATTAATCATTAGAAAGAACTTTGTTTTAAATGAGCGGCAAAGATAAAAGAATTTAAAGGCTTAGGTTTTAAAAAACGATTTTTTTTTAGGAAATTTTCTAATACCAAATGGATATACTATTTACTCTAAAATATAACCATTTTAAGACAATTCATTTTAAGAGGTAAATATCATTTTAATTCAAGTTATTAGGAGCGTTTTTCAATATTTTTAGGCTCTAGTTTGAAATTGCGTTGTTGAATTAACCACAAGGGACACTAAGAAGGCACTAAGTTCACTAAGCTGTTCGGGAAAATTGTTCCATATATACAAACATATTTTTAATGTTTTTTTGGACTTGTTGTTAGATTTTAATAACTCATACCAATTCAACATCAAAATACGCTATAAATTATTTATCTTTTTCCGTTTTACTGCACTTAAAATTTAAACCATAGCTATTGCTATGCTTGAAATTTGAAGATTATAAAACAAAAATATATTTCAAATTTATTTAGCGCATTTTGAAATTGAATTGGTATCACATACAACTTTGTGTGCCTTGTGTAGAAACTTTGTGGCCTTTGTGGTTAATAAATTCACATCAGCGCAATTTACAAGTTGAGCCTATTTTTAGTCTTTTTTTTATTCACAACTTAGCGTCTTTCTGAGAAAACAGAGTAAACAGTTATGAATTTTCAAAAAAACTAAATCGATTTCCTCCATACTTTCGTTCTTTTGTAAAGTGTTTTAAATGAGTTAGTTTTGTATTATTGCTATGTTCAATGATGAGCATTCCGTTATCGAATAATAGATTTTGTTCAAATATTAATTGATGTATTTTTTCAAATTGCTCTTGTGAGAAAGCGTAAGGAGGATCAGCAAAAATAAGATCATAGGTTTTGGTATGCTGATTTAAAAATGTATAAACATCAGCATTTATAATATTAAGGTCTAAGTCTAATTTTTTGGCGGTTAATTCTAAAAATTTACTACATGCCTTATGTTTGTCAACCGAAGTAATTTGAGTTACACCTCTTGACGCTAATTCTAAACTAATACTTCCTATACCAGAAAATAAGTCCAAAGTGTGTAAGTCTTCAAAATAATAATTATTATTTAAAATATTGAACAAGGCTTCTTTAGCCATGTCAGTTGTTGGTCTTACAGGTAGTTTTTTTGGAGCAGTAATACGAATGCCTTTGTGTTTTCCAGAGATTATTCTCATTTAGTCTATGGTGTTAAATAAGTAAAAATGAGTTCGTTGCACATTTTCTGTAATGTTTAAAACGGAATTGTATAAAGGTTTAATTAAAAGAAGTTTTACATTTCGAATATATTTATATAAATGTGTAAATAAATTACTTTCTATCTCAATATCACCTAAAAGTTCCACTTCAATATCTTCTACATTAAGTTTGAGTTGTTCTAATGTAAATAGAATGTAATATAAAAAATCTTCTGTTGTTTTGTATTCAAAGGTATTGTAAAAAAGTAGTTTTTTTTGTGTTCCTATAATAATTTCAAAATGTGATTTTGCAACATGAACAAAACATTTTGGAGTACTTCTGTTTGCGTAGTTATTAAGCAATGTTTCAACTAAAATGGTAGTATAATGTTTGTATTCAAAACTACCAAATTGGTCAATTAAAAAATTATTTACATTTACATAAGGCACAAAAACCGAAACAATATCTTGATTTACGATAAGATCATATACAAAAAAATCGTTTTGGTATATTTTATTGTTAAATTTAACGTAAGTGTCTAAGTGATCTTCATCAAAAAGAGGAAAAGGTACAAAGGTAGATAAGTTGTTTACGTGAACAACCAGTACTTTTTCGTAATTTTCAAAAAGAATTTTTTCAGTTTTAAAAACTTCTTTGATTTTAGTTAATATTGTATCAGGATTTTTCTTTTTAAGTTTAAATTCATACAAATTAAACAAGATAAATTCCTGTAAATCTAAATCAAATACACAAAAAGAAAATCCATCCAAACTGAATTGGATGGATAACTGTTTTCTTTCTACTTTATGTAATTCTAAATGATTACTTTTTAAGCTTTTTGTCTTTGTTATCATAAAATGGTGGCCAGTTTCCTGATACTTTTACATCAGATAATGATCCTACTTGTATATATTCTCCTTTAACATTAATTCCACCTAAGGCTTTCTTTTCTTCATCAATCATTTTCTGATCCATTCCTTTAAGAACAATAGCTTTATCAACACGAGCCATAAAAACAGGAGATTTAATTCCAGATTTATCAAGGGTGTCAATTTTAATTTCAAATTGAGAATCGGTTCCAGGAACTTTAAACATATTTTTATAATTTCTTCCTTTAAAATCTTCTATTGCTGGTTTATAGCCAATAGTATCAACAACTCTTCGTTCTTTTTTAAGCGTTAATGAACCAGATTGAAAGTCGTATTCTTCTGTTCTAACTTGTGTTAAAGCGTATTTTGCGGTATCAATAAAACGTACTAAATCTTGAGGGTTATCAACATAACCTCCAACAATTTTTCTATGAGCAATTTGCGCATCTTTAATCATTTTAAGATGGTCAATCACTTTTGCGTAACGAGCTTTCTTTTCTTTGTCAAATTTAATAGGTTTCATAATTCCTCCATATATTAATGAAGAAAGATAAACGATTAATGCAAGAAAAATTAAGGATAAAATCCAATGTAATTTTTTTGGAATAAAATTAACAATTGCATAAGCTAAAGCTGCAACAACAATAGCAGCTAATAGAATATAAATAAAGACACTCATAAAATTATTTTTTTTGGGTTATTCGCAAAGGTAAAAAAAATATTGAAGTACAAAAGTTTTTCTTAAAACATTTTATACAAGATTTAACAAGTTGTCTTTGTTTTATTGTAAATAATTAAAAATTATTTAAGGAGTGTTTTTGCAAAGTGCTAAAGTTTAATAGTTTAAGTTTTAGTTGTGATTTGATATTGGAAGAAATATTTTTTAGATAAAATTCTTAAATCTAAAACTAAAAGCAATCATAATTCTTTTCTTACCTTTGACCAGAATAAGCTACCAAATGATTAATAATAGAAAAGATTTTAACAAGTTACTTTTAGATAAATTTCCTTTTACGGCAACAAATTCGCAAGAGTATCTATTATTGGACTTGAGTAATTTTGTTTTTTCAAAAGAAAAGAATGCGTTGTTCTTGTTAAAAGGATATGCTGGTACAGGTAAAACCACTTCTATTAGTGCTTTTGTGAATAATTTATGGCAAATTGGTATGAAAGCAGTCTTATTAGCTCCAACAGGAAGAGCTGCTAAAGTAATTGCAAATTATGCTAAAAAATCAGCTTTTACCATTCATAAAAAAATATATTTTCCTAAGAAATCAAAAGACGGAAATGTTAGTTTTGTATTAAAGAAGAATAAACATACCAATACCATTTTTATTGTTGATGAGGCGTCTATGATACCTGATAATCCGCTTGAATCTAAACTTTTTGAAAATGGTTCATTATTACACGATTTAATGGAGTATGTATATTCTGGAACAAATTGTAAATTAATTTTAATTGGAGATACAGCACAATTACCTCCTGTTAAATTGAGCATAAGTCCTGCTTTAGATGAAAACAAATTGGAATTTAGTTTCAATAAAGAAGTTACTACTATTGAATTGGATGAAGTTATGCGACAACATAAAACATCTGGAATTCTAACAAATGCAACAGCACTTAGAACTATTTTAAACGAACCTTATTTAACAGAATTTAAGTTTCAGTTAAATTTTCCTGATGTTTTTAGATTAATTGATGGTTATGATATAGAAAACGCTATAAATGATTCTTATAAAGATAACGGAATCGAAGATACAGCAATCATTGTTCGTTCTAATAAACGAGCTAATCAATACAATCAGCAAATACGCTTAAAAATTAGAAATCAAGAAAATCAGATATCGGTTGGTGATTATATTATGGTTGTTAAAAATAATTATTATTGGCTTGATGAAACCGATGAAGCAGATTTTATTGCAAATGGTGATATATGTTTAATAACTCATATTAAAAGTTATAAAGAATTGTACGGTTTTAGCTTTGCAGAAATTACTTTAAAAATGATTGATTACCCAAAACAAAGACCTTTTGAAGTAGTGGTTTTACTGGATACGCTAACTTCTGAAAAGCCATCCTTAACTTTTGAGGAATCAGGTAAATTATATCAAGAAATTAGTAAAGATTATAATCATTTACCTAAGTATAGACAGTTTCAGCAAATAAAAGCCAATAAGTATTTTAATGCCTTACAAATTAAGTTTTCTTATGCAATGACGTGTCATAAATCACAAGGAGGACAATGGGCAACAGTTTTTATAGAACAACCTTATTTGCCAGATGGTGTTGATGTTGCTTATTACAGGTGGCTTTATACTGCAATTACGAGAGCGCAAAATAAGTTGTATTTAATTGGTTTTAAAGATGATTTTTTTCAATAATTCCATAAAAAAAGCTTCAACAATTAAGTTAAAGCCTTTTCCTTCATTTAGGGGGAATTTTACATTCTATGTTTTTTAAATTGATTAACTAAATTGTCAATTTCTACTTTAACAGTATTTTCTAATAATTTGCCAGATAAACCAGTTGTATTACTAACAGCTTGCATATAAAAAATATGATAACTCTCGCCAATTAAGGAGAGTACTGTGCCAGAAAATTTAGACCAAGCAGATTTTAAGTCAATAGCATCTTGAGGAGATAATTCTTTAATGGCTTCGGTAGAAATTAAATCAGATACTCTATTCATCATAGCAATCATCATATTATTGGTAACTTTACGTTTTACGTGTAAAATACCAACAAAAGCTTGCCATTGCCAGAAATCTAAACCAAAATCTCCTGTAACTGTTTTTACTAACCAATCATTTAAAGATTTTTCTCTAATTGCTCGTTCTCCCTCATGAAAAACAGCAGCAGTTGCAGGGTTTGCAAATAAAGTATCGTAAAAATCTTTTACAATAAAATCTGCTTTACTAAATAAAAAATCTTTATTTTTTTTGATAGATTCTATGTCATAATCTGTCATCTTAGTCTCGTCTGGTAGTTGAGCTAAGATTTGAAGTGTTACATCTTTTAACATTATAATAGTGCGGATATTTCGTTAGTAGCAGAGTCTAAATACATCATTAATAATCCTAATTTAGAACTATCTTTTGCAATTAAACCAATAATAGCATTTTCATTAATATCTTTTAATAAGATATAACCATCAGAAGTTTTAATGTAAAATTGTTCTACATTTCCTTTTCTTAAATCCATTGAAAATTTTTCTCCCATAGAGTGCAATGATGCAATCATTACAGCAATTCTATCTTCACTGCCAGCATTAACAGAGGCAATAGCCAATCCTTCTGAATTTACAATAATTGCAGAATCAGAATTTGTATTATCAATTAATTTATCTAATACTTGTTCAATTTTATTCATCTTTAACTTTTATTAAATTTTTGACAAATGTAGTAATAAACTTTAGATTTTCAAACAAAATTCTTATCTTTGTACTCATAACTTATTATTATTGCTATTAACTATGGGAGATTCTAAATCTATTGGTCAACTTTTAAAGGAGTTAGACGCTATGCAAAAACAATTTAATCATTTAAATGAGGAATTAATTGTTGAAAATAGAAAAAAAAAGAGAGTTAAAACAGAATTGTCATCAAATGAGATAGATGATGATTTTTTTAAAACTTTTTCAGCTCCATTAATAGAAAAAAACACAATAAAAAAAGAGCAAGAAAAAATAACTGAAACGGATTTATCAGATAATGAGTTGTTGTTTGAGTTAGAGCTAGAGCAAGAAACTGTAAAAACGAGTGATTCTGCTATTGAAAGCATACTGTCTAAAGAAGAGGTTATTGAAGAAAAAAAGCGTCCTGAATTTTCTGAAAATGCAGATATAGAATTAGTTTCTAATGAAAAAAAGTTTCCAACTCAAACCGAAAATATTGAAATTGAGAATAAAAAAATAGAAGAACTAAAAGCTGTTGTTAATGAGCAAAAGGTTGAGATAAAAGATTATTCCTATTTAACCATTAAACAAAGGTTAGAAAAGATTCAACAAGAAATTAGTTTAAAGGAAGAAAATCTTAGAGAAATTAGATTTAAGAACAAGAAACAAGATGAAAATAAAGTCATTAAGCTTAAACAAGATGTATCATCAAATAAAGCATTAGCTCCTAAGAAATATGACTTAAAAGAGGATAAGTCAGTGTTAAATGAAACCAGCTCAGTTTTAAAACCAACAAAACAGGCAAACGGAACTATTGAAAAGCCTAAGTCTAAAGTGAAGAGTGTTGTGTCAAATACAAAGCAAGAAGTATCAACTAATACAACTTTAGCTCCTAAAAAAGATATAGAAGTTGATAAAACAGCGTTAAAAGAAACTAGTTCAGTTTTAAAACCAACAAAACAGGCAAACGCAACTATTGAAAAGCCTAAGTCTAAAGTGAAGAGTGCTGTGTTAAATCCAAAGCAAGAAGTGACTCCAAGCTCCTTGACGAATAAAAAAACTTCTCCTTTAAATCCTAAAAAAGACGTTTCAAAAAAAGTTAAGATAAATTCAACTCAAAATAAGAATGTCAATTATGAGAAAACTCCAACTGCAGGTAAAGTTACTAAACAAAAAGATAAAAAAATAGAAACAGTTGATAAATTGACTATCATTATTTTAATCTTATTAATAGTTCTTTTGGTTACTGCTTGGGTGTTGTTGTTTTAAAGGAATTGTAGCGTTTTGTCTTTGGTTATTCGTGTAACGTCATGCTGATACTGAAATAAATTCAGCATGAGGTTCAGCATCTTTACTATTTAAGAGGTTTTGAAACGAATTCAGAATGACGTCTTGATATTTTTCTACTATCAAGAGATTCTGAAACAAGTTCAGAATGACGTTAGGTATCTTTATTTTATAAGCAAAAAAAAACTGCCTTCTCAGACAGTTTTATAATTTTAATAAGATGTAGCTTAGCTTATTTTCCACCACCACATTTCCCGCTTCCGCAAGATGCTTTTTTAGATTTAGCACTTCCACATGAAGCTTTTGCTTTTGCAGAGCCACAAGATGCTTTTGCTTTAGCATCACAAGCTGCTTTGTCTTTTCCTGTACAAGAAGCTTTTTTAGCTCCATCGCAAGATGCTTTCTTTTCTCCAGTACATGAAGCTTTTGCTCCACCACAACATGCCTTTGCTTTTGCATCACTTGCAGATTTATCTTTACTTACTGAAAATTCAGATTTTGCCTTTTTTGTTTCTGTTGATTGCGCACTAGAAAATGCAACAAAAAACAAACCGAACATTAATGTTAATAATACTTTTTTCATTTTAAAATGTTTTAATTAATTATATTTTTGGTAAAAATAGAATTTTTATTAATACTCGCAAGTTTTTAAAGTGTTAAAATGTATTAATATTTTGTTAAATTGACAATTAATTAATGTTTGTGATTACTATGATGTTCTTCTTTTACAGGTTTTAAATCCATTTTACAAACAGGACAAGAACCTGGTTTATCATAAGTTTTACCTTTTTCACAATCCATCGGACATTGATAAACAGCATTTGCTACTTCGGTTTTAGGTGTTTCTTTTTTCTTATTGTTACAAGAGGTGAAAGCTATTGTTATAGTAAAAATGAATACTATGGTAAAAAATATTTTTTTCATAATGTGTATGTTAAATGTTAATTATTTTATTTTTTTTAGGACTTTTCTATTGGATAATTTTTTAAAAAATCCTATTTGTCTGTTTGCGTTGCGTTTTAAAATTTTGTCTGCTTCTAATTTTATTTCCTCATCACAAGTTTCAATATTTCCTGAATTGTAGAGTGGTTTTGGGTTGTATTCTAAGACTAATTGAATGGCTTTTGTTTGATCTTCACCTACCAATTCATCACAAAGTAAATATGCCATATCAATACCTGCAGATGTGCCAGAAGTAGTGTAATATTTGTCATCTCTTACTACATAATCTGGTTTGTAAATTACTTCATCATCTTTTAATAAAGGAATGGTTTTATAATGCGAAGTAGCAAATTTACCTGTTAATAATCCCGTTTTAGCTAAAATAATAGAACCAGTACCAACTGTTGCGGTAAATTGTGTGGTAGCATCAATTAATTTAATCCAATTTAAGGTTTTTTCATCTTTAATTACATCAATAAATGATATGCTTGAACCTGGAATAATAAGAACATCAGCTTCTGTAATGTCTTTAAAATTATATTTGGTTTTAAGTGTTGCAAAACCAGTATCAGCTTTAATTTCACCTCTTTTTTTTGAAACGAAAATGAGTTCTACTTCTGGTAAATTACTTAATACTTCATAAGGTGCTATGGCATCTAATAAGGTCATGCCGTTGTAAGCTAAAATGACTATTTTCATTTTCTTTAGTTTTTGTCAAAGATACGGTTTTTTTTAATGTTGAAATGTTGATTTATTAAAATGTGTAAAGGTTAACTAGTTTATTTGTTTTTAACATTCAGTATTCATAATTTATTTAAAAAGCGTAAAGTTTCCTTCAAAACATCTTCATTCCACAACATACGGTAATGTCCAATTTTTTCAAACGGAATTAATGTAGTTTCTGGTAAGGCTTCTTTTATTTCTAACGCACTATTAAAAGGAAGTACTTTGTCATATTTATCGTGAATAATCAGCAATTCTTTATAGTGGATTTGTTTTAATATATCGGTTAAAACTAAATTATCTAATTCTTCATTAATGGTTATTTTTACCCATTTTTCTAATTCAGCATAAATTTTATCGTTAAAACCGATGAGTTTTTGGTAGTCATCAAAAATAATTCTCATGATGTTATTGGCTGATAATAAGACTATTTTGTTGATAGGTTTATTTAATTCCGCTAAAGCGTAAACCGATACTGCTGCTCCAAAAGAATGACCAACAATATTAAAGGGTTCTTGCGGATTGATATGATTTATCAATCGTTTTAAAGCATCTTTACTTTCAAATAAATTGGTATGTGTTCCGCTTGATTTTGCGTGTGCGGGTAAGTCTAAATTAATCACTCTAAATTGTTTAGCTAATGCGAAAGCAAAATTAGACAAGCTTCCAGCATTGCTATCCCAACCGTGAACCAAAAAAACGACTTTTCCTTTTGGCTTGCCTAATTCATAGTAATTTATTGTACCGTTTTTTACTTTTAGCTGATTTGCTTTTACTTTTTCATAAAAAGGCAATTCTTTGGGTTTTATTTTTCGTAATCGTACTTTTTGAAAAAAAATTATTGCTACTTTTCCTCCATATTTTGGATGGATTATAGATAGAAAATTTAAGTAAGATTTTATAATTTTTAGCATTTATAGAGTTTAAATTAAAAATAACGGAAGCGTATGAATTATTGCGCCTAATAAAAAAAGGATGGTGAGATTAATGACAAAACTTCCTTTTATTTTTAAAAAGATAAATTGTTGAATAAAACGGATAATCCAAAACAGCGCATAACCTATTAATAGCGCATTTCCTAATTTTGTATTTATAAGCTCTTTCGTATAAAATAGATAAATAAATGCCATAATTGCAAACCAAATAATTAATTGAATATTCATTATTTGTGTTGCTATAGCATTAGCTTTTGTTCCTTTTGCTAAAGTTTCTTTCCATTTAAAAATTTTCCAAAAACTTAAATGAAAAATTACTAATATTATATTAAAGATGGAACAGGAATAAAGAAGATAATTTATATTCATTTTTATGGATTTAGTGCCTCTAAATAAAAAGGTTTGTAGTTTGGTAACAATTTTGGATGAACTATTTTAATAATGTCTTTTAGTACAATTTGTGGCTGAATAGGAGCGAGTTCATAGTATAAAACACCACCAGTTGCTCCTTTTTTATTCACAAAATTATAGACATGTTTGTTTTTAAAAGCATCAAATTGTGTGTAGTGTTGGTTGGCGTCAGCTAATTGTTGATAGCTGTTAAAAAAACTTGGACTTAGCCATAGTGTTGCATCTTTGGCTTTGTCAAAAACAGATTCAAAACTAAGCGATAAACTTCCTGTACCTTTTGTGTTTTGCCATGGATAATTTACATTTGCATCTTTTAAAAATTGTGCAACATAGCTTTGTCCTGCAGGTAAATTCCATTTATCTTGATACATTGCACCTGATAAAATTTTAGGAGTATTTTTTGCAGTTTTAGCAATTTCTTTGGCTTGTAAATATTGATTTTCAATGTGCTTAAAAATACTGTCAGCTTGTTTTTCTTTTCCGTAAAGTAAACCAAAAAATTTAATCCATTCTGCTCTTCCAAGTGGTGTTTTTTCTTGCCAATCACTATTTATAATTACAGGAATTCCTGCTTTTTCTATATTAGTAAACATTTTATTGTTACTGCTCATTGAAAAACCAATGACTAATTCTGGTTGAAGCTCTAAGAGTAATTCGGTATTAATACTTTGTTCTTTTCCTAATTCTTGAATTGCTCCTTTTTCTATTAAAGCTCTTGTTTTTGGCGACGAAATGTATTTAGTATTTGGAAAACCAACTAATGATGTTTCTTCGTTTAGCAATTCCAACATAGGAATATGTGTGGTTGAAGTAACCACTATTTTATTTATTGGATGGTAAAAAATAGATTTTCCTATTCCTGCATATTTTTTAAATGGCTTGATGAATTTATACTTTTTTTTAGAGGTATCAAAAGGAGATTTTATAATAAGTACACTGTAATCTTTATGTTCTTCAATTGAAAAACCTGTGGCGTATTTTACGGTTTGTTGCTTTACGATTTTACTGTTTTGTCGCTTTGATTGTTCCTGTTTACACGAAATAAGAGTTGTTATTAGAAGTATTGAAAATAGAGTGTAGAGTAGATGTTTCATTTTAAAATATTTTTAACCCTGCCAGCGTTAATATCCGTGTTATTGCTAACGCTGGCAGGGTTCTGTGTGTTATTGTTAATGCTGACAAGGTTTTACATGTTATTGTTAATGCTGATAAGGTTAGATTTATTATACAAATTCAACCAATACCAAACCATCTTCATCAATTTCTAATAGTTTTACTTTTTGGAGGCTATTGATTAATTCTGATTTAAATGGTGCTTTTACTTTAACGTAGTTTTCGGTAAATCCTTGAATAAATCCGTCTTTATTTTCTTGTTCAAAGAGTACGGTTAATTCATTTCCTATTTGGGTTTCATAAAAGGCTCTTCGTTTTTTAACAGATAAACCTCTAAGCATTTTACTTCTTTTTTTACGTATGTTCAACGGAACAACGCCATCCATTTCAATAGCTTCGGTATTTGGTCTTTCGGAATAGGTAAATACATGAAGATAGGAGATATTCATTTCATTTAGGTAATTATAGGTTTCGAGGAATAATTCATCGGTTTCACCAGGAAAACCAACAATTACATCAACTCCAATACAGGCATTTGGCATTTGATTTTTAATAGCTGTTACTCTGTTTGTGTAGGTTTCTCTAAGATATCTACGTTTCATAAGTTTAAGTAATGTATTGCTACCACTTTGCAAAGGAATATGAAAATGAGGTACAAAACTATTAGATTTTGATACAAAAGTAATGATATTATCAGTGAGTAAATTTGGTTCGATAGATGATATTCTAATTCGATGAATACCTTCTACTTTATCAAGATTTGTTACCAAGTCATAAAAAGTGTGTTCGTGTTTTTTATTACCGAATTCACCTTTACCATAATCGCCAATATTTACACCAGTCAGTACGATTTCTTTAATGTTTTTTGAAGCGATTTTAGTAGCGTTTTTCAATACGTTTTCTAAGGTATCACTTCGTGAAATTCCTCTTGCTAACGGAATGGTGCAATAAGTACACTTATAATCACAGCCATCTTGTACTTTTAGAAAAGCACGTGTTCTGTCGCCAAAGGAAAAGGAGCTTTCGTATATATTTGCTTCGTTTATATCGCAAGAATGTACTTCACCTACATTGTTTTTTGATAAATCATTGATGTATGAAGTTACTTTAAATTTTTCGGTAGCACCTAAAACTAAATCTACTCCATTTACATCAGCTAAAGCTTCTGGTTTTAATTGTGCATAGCAACCAATGGCAATAATAAAAGCATCTTCATTCTGCTTTAAAGCATTTTTAACAATGGTTTTAAAGCGTTTATCTGCGTTTTCAGTAACCGAACAAGTGTTAATTACATAAATATCAGCTTTTTGGTCAAAATCAATTCGTTTAAAGTTTTCTTTTTCAAAACTTCTGGCTATAGTAGAAGTTTCAGAGAAATTTAATTTACATCCTAAGGTGTAAAAAGCTACTTTTTTTTGTGTATTCATGGTATTTTATCAATTTGCAAATGTAAATAAAATGTTTGCATTTTTAATATTAAAATGTTTATTCGTTTATTTGTAAAATGATATACGAAACCCAAAGATTAATAATTAGAAATTTAAAGTCGACTGATTTCATTCCTTTTCATAAAATGAATTCTAATGAGAAGGTGATGATTTATACAGATAGTCCACCAAAATCATATAAAGAAGATATGCAAGATTTACAGCAATTTATTGATAATTATTCCAAAAAAGAAAACGATTTTTGGATTTGGGCTGTTGAGCGTAAAGAGGATGAAATGTTTTTGGGTAACGTGGCAATTATTCCTTTTAACGAAGGTGAAAATGAAGTAGGCTTTCGATTTTTAGAAAAATATTGGAATAATGGTTACGGATTTGAAGCTATGGAAGGCCTTTTAAAATATGCCAAACAACAAAATTACAAAATATTGTACGCAGAAGTATATGTTAAAAACAAAGCGTCTGAACATATTTTAAAAAAATTAGGCTTTAGATTTGTAAATGAACACCTTTGTAAAGAACGAAATCTACTTGACAGATTGTATAAAATTGAATTTTAGTAATTTGCTAAAACTGATAAACAATGGCATTAATATTCATTCCTGCTCCAACAGAAGCTAAAAGTACTGTGTCTCCTTTGTTTATTTTATGATTTTCTAGATTTCCTTTTAAAATTAAATCTATTAATGTAGGAACTGTTGCCACAGAGCTGTTTCCTAAATTAGTGATACTCATTGGTATAATGTCTTCAGGCATTTCTTTGTCATACAATTCATAAAAGCGTTTTACAATGGCTTCATCCATTTTTTCATTGGCTTGATGAATAAGAATTTTTTTAATATTGTTTATGGAAACATCACTTTTGTCTAAAGCAGCTTTCATTGCATTTGGAACGTTGGTAAGCGCGAATTCATAAATTTTTCGCCCGAGCATTTTCATATAACCAATACTTTGGTCTTCATTAGGATTAAAAGATTTATCAGTATATAAAAAATAGGCTTCTTCTTTTGCAAAAGTTTGTGAAATATGACTTAAAACTCCTTGCTGATTATCATTCGTAATCTCAATAACAGTAGCACCAGCACCGTCAGAATAAATCATGCAATCTCTATCGTGAGGGTCGGCAATTCTACCTAAAGTTTCAGAGCCAATAATGAGGCATTTTTTTGCTATTCCTGCTTTAATAAACGCATTGGCTTGTATAAAAGCTTCAATCCATCCAGGACAACCAAATAACACATCATATCCAACACAATTCGGATTTTCAATACCTAAACTATGTTTAACCCTTGAAGCTATACTTGGCACTTGTTGCGGTTGATGTTGTCCGTACTTTACGTCTCCAAAATTATGAGCAACAATAATGTAATCTAATTCTTCGGCATTTATATTAGCATCTTCAATAGCTTTTTTAGCAGCAATAGCTGCCATATCGCTATTCACCATATTTTTATCAAGGTATTTTCTTTCTTCAATACCAGTTATGGCTTTAAATTTTTTAATAATAATTTCATTAGAGGTTGGAAAAAGTTCCATTTTTTCATTGTAGAAAGTGCTTTCTAAAAAATCTTCATTCTTTTGTATGCGATTTGGTATGTAGCATCCTGTACCAATAATTTTAGATGTAGCCATAGTTGTAAAATTAGAAAAGCAAATGTAAACAAATATTTAACTTAACTAGGATTATTTGAAAATTTTAATGTGGAATTGGTGAAAAATTAAAGCTGATTGACTTTAAGTTCCATTACCATAGCTATTGATGACGCTCTTGTTTTAGCAGCATGTGCTAACTCTCCTATAAAAAGCTCATCAATGGTATTGTTAAAATATTTTAACCATGTTTTAAAGTGCTCTTTTTTAAAAGGTTTTGTTTGGTGTAATAGCAAATGAGGTCGCATGGCATTTCTTCTATATGAGCCTGTATAAAATAAAATATTTTCCCAAAAATCCACCAATATTTGTAAATGCGCTTCAAGACCATCTTCGGCAATTAAATCATCAAAAAAGTAGCTTATTGTTGTATCTACTAATAAATTTATCATAAAACTTAGATGCCAGTTTATACAAATCATCTCTGTTTTCTATTTCTTTTTTCATGGTTTTATTTTATTTTCAGCAAATTTACATTAAGAATTTAAGGTGTTATGTAACATATACTACATAATTTAAGACCGTTGCAAGGCAAAACCCAATAATTAATTAAAAAAAACAGCAGTATTTATTTGGTTTTCAAACGTTAAAGTTGTATTTTTAACCCATGAAAATACAAAAACAACCTACATTGGCAGATAGCATTTGCGATTTACGTGTAAGAAAAATAAAAAAAACATTTTTCACTCAAATAAATACAATTATTGACTGGGAAAAGATTTCTGTAATAATTAATAAA
>Ga0256840_1002415_pt1 | contig 16441 bp, 18 predicted proteins | sample 355202metaG_FD_185969 | JGI IMG/M metagenome (GOLD analysis project Ga0256840, IMG submission 185969) | Hydrothermal vent microbial communities from Mid Atlantic Ridge, Atlantic Ocean - 355-202 | ecosystem: Environmental > Aquatic > Marine > Hydrothermal vents | place: Atlantic Ocean: Mid... | reverse complement strand
CACAAAAGCAGTCAGTGCTACAATGGATTTAAACAGATTTAAACCACTAATTTGTTTCAAAATCATAAACTTCTCCATTTAGTGATTTTAAAAACTCTACAATCAGCCTTACCTCCTCTTCACTCGCGCCCTCTCCTAACTGAAAACTCATCATAAACTCTACTGCATCTTCTAGGCTGTCAAATCTTCCATCGTGCATGTATGGAGAGGTTAGTGCTATGTTTCTGAGAGTTGGAACTTTAAAAATATACTTATCATCCTCATCTTTTGTTACATTGTACCTTCCTAAGTTTCCAGAGACAACCCCCTTAAAAAAACCAAATTTAGCAAACATATTTCCACCAATGTTTATGCCATTATGACAAGCAATACACCCTTTTTGCTTAAAAATCTCATACCCTTTTTTTTCTAATTCACTTAGCGCTTCTTTATCTCCTCTTAAAAACTTATCAAATCTGGAGTTTGGAGTTATAAGGGTCATCTCATACTCTGCTATTGCATCAACTATATTTTCTTTAGTTATGCCATTTTTATAGATTTTTTCAAATTTTTCTTTATAGTGTGAATTATTTAATGTTTTTATGAGGTTTTTGAAGTTATTGTTCATCTCAACATGATTTTGGATAGGTCCCAATGCTTGCTTTTTTAAATCCTTTGCTCTTCCATCCCAAAACTGAACAAAATTAAATCTTGCATTTAGGACTGTTGGGGAATTTATATTGCCCTCTCTTCCTTTTATGCCAAATGAAACCCTTAGACCATCGTCTCCACCATTTTCAATGTCATGGCAAGTAGCACAAGATATGGTTCCATCTAGCGAGAGAATCGGATCAAAAAAAAGAGCTTTTCCAAGCTTCGCTTTTTGTGTATCTACCTTCACATCTAAAGGTATAGGGGCTATAGGATTAGCAAGTAGAGTTGAATAAAGCAAAAAAGTAACCAAAGCAATTTTTTTCATCTATTTCCCTTATCTATGGCTAGATTATACCATAAATAGATGAAAAAAACTTTGAAATATTACAAAAATTACTTCTTGAGATTAATTACAAACTGACCTTACGCACTATAAATAATACACCTAGGTGTGCTTATAGTGCGTAAGGTCAGTTATAAACTTTAAACTTTAGACTTTACAAACTCTGGATATGATTCAATTGCGCACTCCTGCAAATCCAATCCAACATACTCATGCTCCTCATCACTTTTTAGGCCAATAATCCTCTTTATAAAGGGTATCTCTAAAAACTCTAGTATATCTCAGGGACTTTTAGAGGTGCCCCATAATCAAAACCGCACTAAAAAGCAGAAAAAATGTATCTATCACATATTGAAGTTTTGTAATTTGCATAGTTAGACCTTTTTTAGGTGCAGTTATACTAAAAAATATCTAACTATGATTGCTTAATTTTTAATCAAATAAGTTAAATTGCCTCTTCATTCTCTTCTGAAGTTCTAATTCTAACCACTTTTTCTATAGGAGAAACAAAGATTTTACCATCACCAATTTTACCAGTTTTTGCAGCTTCTACAATAGTACTCACCGCTTTATCCACATCTTCATCATTTACGATTATGTCAATTTTGATTTTTGGTAAAAAATCTACAACATACTCAGCGCCTCTATATAATTCAGAGTGTCCTTGTTGACGACCATAACCTTTAACCTCGCTTACAGTCATACCTGTAATCTCTATTGCGGTTAAAGCATCCTTTACATCTTCTAGCTTAAACGGTTTTATGATTGCCTCTATTTTCTTCATAAACTGCCTCCATATTTTATTTTCATAATTATAGCCAATATCTATAAAGAAAAACCACCCTTTATTGATTATAAATTAATCACTTTTGAGATATGCCTTGATTATTTTAACATCATTTAATGGTCTATCCCTTGAATCTACCTTAACACTCTCAATTTTTTTGACAACATCAAATCCCTCTACAACTTCACCAAATATAGTATGCCTTCCGTTTAGCCAAGGTGTTGGAACAGTTGTTATAAAAAATTGACTTCCATTTGTATTTCTTCCACTATTTGCCATTGCTAAAAGCCCTGCTCTATTAAAAACTACATTTGGCTTAAACTCATCTTCAAAATCTCTTTTCCAGATGGACTCTCCTCCCATCCCTGTTCCTGTAGGATCTCCACCTTGAATCATAAAATCCTCTATAACTCTATGAAATATTGTACCATTATAGTATCCGCTCTCTACTAGCTTTGTAAAGTTTTCTACTGCTTTTGGAGCAACCTTTGGGTATAGCTTAAAAACAATATTACCCATGCTTGTTTCAAAAACAACATTTGATGCACCAAAAAGAAGTGAACTAAAACATATAACTAACCCAACCAAAACCTTTTTCATCTTATAATTCCTCCTTTATAAAACCATTATCTTTAAATCTATAGACTTTATTTTTTACCTTTTCCAAAACACCAGATTGAATCAATTGTTTAAACATATTGACTACCGTTGGCTTACTGACACCAATTTTATCCATAATCTCCTGATAAGAACCATAAAAAACCTTCTCTTCATCAAGGTTATTGATTATGTATTTTAAAATTTCTATCTTTTTTCCTCCAACCAAACTTGAGAGTGCATTTACAATGTAAGAGCAATCCTTTAACTCCTCTTTTTGTGCTTTTGGAAGCATAATGTTATAAATTGTGCTTATTAAATCTTTTATGTTTATAGGCTTTGTTATAAAACCATCTACTTTTAATTTTATCGCTTCCATCAAATACTCTGTTTCACTAAAAGCAGTAGTAATTATAGAGGGAATCTCTTTGTTGTGTTCAAACTTTAAAGTTTTCAACATTTCAATTCCATCCATATTTGGCATCAAAATATCGGTTATAATTATGTCTATATCCTCTGCTAAAGCAATCTCTAACCCCTCCTTTCCATCATTTGCTACCTTTACTTCCTTTACAAAATCATTTAAAATCATCTTTGTTTGATTTTGAACGCTCATTTCATCCTCTACATACAAAATTACACACTCTTTTAAACAATTTAAATCCATAATCAATCCTCCTCTATTTTTAACTCTATAATTAAACAAGCACATTTGCTATATAATTTATTGCTTTTTTGAAACCTGTAAGATATATTTTGAGCCCAAATTGAGCCATTCATCTGCTTTTCAATTATCTCTTTTGACATAAAAAGCCCGATGCCAGTTCCACTACTTTGATGTTTTGTTGTAAAATATGGCTCAAACATTCTATCAAGCACCCCCTCTTTTACTCCTCCACCATTATCTATAACCTTTACAAAACCACTTTTTTCACTTTTTTCAACCTCTATAACAACTTCTATGAGTTTTTTTTCACTATCTTTTAAATTTAAAAGTGCATCTTTTGCATTTGAAAATAGGTTCATAAGCACTTGAGAAAACTCATTTGGATACCCAATTGTTAAAAAATCACTTTTACAAATCAAATTGATCTCTATATTGTGCTTTTTATAGTAGTATAGAACTAAATCAATTGCCTCTTCAACGGACTTTTTAACACTAAACCTCTCCTCTACCCTATTTGGCTTAAAAAAGTTTCTAAAATCATCTATGGTTTTTGACATAGAATTTGCAAGCTTTATACCCTCTTCAACCTGAGTATCTATAAACTTATCATCCAACTTACCAACCATTTTTTTCATTTGAAAACTTTGAATTATAAGCACAATTGCATTTAGTGGTTGCCTCCACTGATGAGCAATATTGCCAACCATCTCCCCCATAGCAGCAAGCCTTGATTGTCTAAACATTATCTCATCTTTTTGTCTGTTTTTCTCAACCTCAAACTTTACTCTTTGTTCCAATTCCTTGTTTAGCCTTTGAAGCTCTTTGGTCTTTTTATCAACCATCTCTGCTAGTCTTGTATGAAGAGATCTTATATTTCTTAAAATAACTATAGACAAAAATGCAGCTACCAACATTGTACCAATTGTAGCTATAACAATCCACTCAAAAGTACTTTCATAAACTGCTTCAGTTCTTCTTCTTCCACTACTAGCAGCTTCTAAATTTAGGCTTGTTAGTTGAGTTAGTTGAATATTGATAGAGTTTATACTAGGATAGAGATCTTTTTGTAAAATCTCATAAGCTTCATCTGTTTTGTTTCTTTTAAAAAGATTAAAGATTTTTAAAAGTATCTCATCTATTTTTATAATTTTTTCCTCAATACTTCTTCTCATATCTTCTTCTAGTGTATTATTATCAACTACTCTCTCCGTCTTTTTAATTAATCCTAGCGTAGTAGCCAAACTCAACATCCAATCACTCTCATCCTTTATAGATAGACTACTTTTATACTCACTCCAATCTCGCCTTATTAACTCCTGAGCTAATTTTATAACACCCTCTCCATCCTTTTTGCTAATTAAACCGCTCTCAATATCTCTTAATGTATCTAGTATATTAATGGTATATATATCTTTTATTTTTTCAAGCTTTATAACAGGAACCATTCTTTTATTGTATAAAATATCAAAATCACCCTTTATTCTATTTAGACTCATATGTGCAAAACTACCAATAAAAAGCATACCTACTACCATATTTAAAAATAGCAAACTTGTCTTTTTTGCTATAGTCATATTGTCAAGATTCTTTATAAACTCTTTTATAGGATTAGTTATCTTCTTCATCTATTTCCCAAAAAATTCCATCTTCATAGTAAGTCAGATAGACATTATTTAAACATTTACAAATCTTGCTCTCTTTTGAATCTTTTGAAGACTCCATCTCTAAGTACATTTTTTCCATCTCTTTTAAAAAATCCTCTTTTGTAAATTTTTTTCCTAACCTTTTAAAAAGCTCGATTGTCATCTTTGCTATAAAATAACCCTCTAATGAAACATAGCTATAATCTTTACTAAGATAGTATTTATCCATAATCTCTCTATAAAGCACTACCTCTTTCGAGAGTGATCCCCATGGAGATGGCATTACTTGGGAGATAATTATGTTTTTTGCCTCAAAATTTAACTCTTTTAAAAATATACTTGAGCCCACAAAAGAGATAACTCCATAGTGTAAATCTTCTGTATTTTTATTTTTTCTTGCCCTCTTTATAAACTCAGCAGTTGGCTTTGTTGCACCAATCATAATGACAACTTCTGGTCTTTTATGTGCTATCTCATAGAGAGCGTGGCCAACAGATAGTGTATTTCTCTTATAGCTCCCCTCTGCACAAAGCTTTATCCCTCTTCTTTTTAAAGCTTCCTTAACACCTTTTAAACCTGATCTTCCATAGCTGTCATTTTGGTAAAAAACTGCGATTTTTGAAAACTGCTTTTTATCCACAAAGTACTCTATTAGTTTTTCTATCTCTTTTTTATAGCTTGTTCTACCATTTAAAACCAATGGATTTCTAGGTACTTTTCTTAAAAAGTCTGCTCCACTAAAGGCTCCAATATATGGTATATTATACTTGATAGCTATAGGCAGAGCGACCTTGCTAGTAGGAGTTCCTACAAAGCCTAACAGAGCAAAGACTTTATACTTTTTTATAAGCTCTAGAGTATTTTCAGCAGTGATCTTTGGCTCATACTTGTCATCTTTTTTAATTATCCTAAAAACTCTACCGTTAACTCCTCCATTTTCATTGATGTACCTAATGTAGGAATTAGCACCTCTAAATAGCTCCTCTCCTATGGAGTGCAATGTTCCACTAAATGGGGCACTCATACCAAATCTTATCTCTTTTTCGTTATAGTGAGAGTCAAATTTAAACAAATATATAAAAACTACCAACAAAGATAGTATGATTCCGATAATAATTTTACTCATAAGTGACATAATAACAATTTTTAACTTAAATTAGTAAATAAATTTTTACTAATTTATGATTTTTGAACTTTTAAAAGAGTAAAATTATTCCAAAGGTTAAATTATGAAGTGTAAAATTTGCAAGAATAAAACAGAAAAAATTGTAGATACTGAGCTAAAAAAAACTTTTTGGCACTGCTTAAACTGTAAATTTATATTTTTAGATGATGAGTTCTTTATAGATAACCTAAATGAAAAAAAGCAGTATGACCAACACAACAACTCTTTGGAAAATTTAGGCTATGTAGATATGTTTGAGAAGTTTTTGGATTTTTGCATAGACTCAAAAAAGCTAAATTGTGCTCTAGATTTTGGCAGTGGTCCAACTCCAGTTTTAGCAACTCTTCTAAAACAAAGAGTTACAAAAGTGGATTATTATGATAAATTCTATCAACCAAAAAAAATTTATGAAAACAGAAAATATGATCTTATAACCTCCACTGAGGTATTTGAACATCTACAAAACCCAAAAAAAGAGCTAGAGTTACTAGCCTCTTGTTTAAAAAAAGGTGGAAAAATTTGCATAATGACACTTTTTCACAATAACTCATCGCAAAAGTTTTTGAAGTGGTGGTACAGAAGAGATCCCACACATATCTGCTTTTATACCCCCAAAACATTTGAAGTCTTAGCAGATATGTGCGACTTAAAAATCTTTAAAACTGACAAAAAAAGGATAATTATCCTAACTACTTAAGAGTTGTGATATACTGCGCGATCTTTTCAATCTGCTCATCACTCAAATCTTTTACCTTTGGTTTCATAATGCTTTTCATATTGCCACCATAGGTTCCATCCCTATAGCCTTTTAGAGCAGTTATAAGATTCTCTTTAGGCCATTTTTGTATAACTTGGCTCTTATTTAAAGCTTTTCGCTCAGCCTTTGCACCATGACATAACTTACAGCTTTTATTGTATATACTCTCTCCCTCTGAAGCACTTAAGCCTACTACTAGTAGTGCTGCTATAAGAAAAACTAACTTCTTCATCTCTAACTCCTTCTGTGATTTATGGGTTTATTATAAACATTTAATGTGAATTAATTGTGAAGCTACTTTAGAGCACCTCTAAGGGTTTTTAGGGGTACCCTTTAATTTATCAAAAACTTTATAAATCTCCCAATACTCATCAACCGCCTCTTTCAACTCCTTATCATTTAGAGTTGTTGGCTTTTTTACTCCAAATCTTGCTAAAAGCTCCTCTTGAAGCACACTCTTTTCTTTTTTAGGATTTTTTAGATAATCTACAAGTGCCTCTTTAACTCTCATTTCAGAGCTATATTTTAAAAGATACCTATAAAAAAATTTATCAATTTTAACAGGCATTTTTGAATGACATGAGAGACAGTTTTTTTCATAAATTGAAGAGGCAAATGATTTTACCATCATAAAAATAAAAATAGTTACTACCAAAACACTTTTACTTTTGTCCACTCACCCTCCTTTGAAGTTATCTCTACTTTTAAATCATACTCATTTGCAATCATCATAACTATATTAAGTCCGATCCCAAATCCTCCTACACTCTCATTGGCTCTTGTATACCTTTTTGTTATAAACTTCAATTTCTCTTGTGGTATACCCATACCACTATCTGCTATCTCAATAAAGTTATTAGCTAAAGTTACCTTTATGTTACCACTAACTCTATTGTATTTAATAGCATTTGAAAGAAGATTATCTATAAGCTTGGTAACTTTCTTTATATCTATCTTTAAAAAAACTCCCTCTTTTAACTCTGTTTTTATTTTTATTTTTTTTGATTTTGAAAACAGAGAAAAATACTCCAATCTCTCACAAAGTAGTTTTTTTAAATCTACCATTTCATCATAAGAGACTATTTTATGTCCTAATGTCAAATATGTCAAATCTTGATATAAGTTAGAAACCGTTCTAGCTGCTATATCTATCCTTTTTATCTTTTTTACTACTTTTTCATCCAAATTGGCTCTTTCAAGCATCTCTATATTTGACATAATTGCATTTATGGGAGTATTTAGCTCATGAGTTGTATCTTTTATAAATCTGTCAAGCAATTCAATCGCATCTCTCATCGGTTTTAACATCAGCCACAAAAGAAAATATCCAAAAACCATCATTATAAAAAATATAACAACTCCGCTAAGTAGCATATTTTTTAAAGCTCTATCAACCCAAGAGTCATCTTCATCTACTTGCAAAACAAGGTACTTTGTACCAAGATAGTATGACTCTAACTCTTTTATGTAGTAAACTTTTTTATTTTTGATATATATAACCCTATTAAAATCTATTTTACTATTTTTAAAAGTTGAAAAAATTTTTTTAAAAGAGCTATCATAGATAGCAGATTCAAATCTTTTGTCTCTTGGATACACCCTTTGTTTATCAAAATTTCTATGAAGCCTCTTTAGTCTAAAAACTTGTTCATTTGCAAGCCTATTTAACTCAATTCTATACTTTTGCAAGACCAAATCTTTTTGAAAGTTATAATACAAATAACCTAATATAAAAAGAAGTATCAACACAAAAAACAGATATAGAAGAAAAAAACTAAAAAGAGTCTTTTTTTCACTTGATAGTAAATTTGTATCCCAGCTTTTTAACACTTACTATCCTATCTTTACCGATTATTTTTCTAAGATTTTTTATATATGTCCTAAGAGATGTATCGCTTGGAGTTTCATCAAAACTCCACAATGTATTTAAAATAACTTCATGGGAAATTATTTGCTCCTTTTTTTGTAAAAAAAGTTTTAAAAGTTTAGCCTCTTTATTTTGAAGGATAATCTCTTTGCCATCAACTTTTAAACTATTTTTAAGTGTATCATACTCTATATTTTTATCTATCTTTATACTATCCTTTGGATTGTGAAAAAACTCCCTTTTTAAAAGAGTTTTAACTCTCAAGAGCAACTCCTTTAACTCAAAAGGTTTTCTTATATAATCATCACATCCAGATTCATAACCCTTCTCAACATCATCTATAGAGTTTAGTGAAGTTAAAAAAAGCGCTGGTGTTTTAACCCCATCTTTTCTCAAATTTTTCAATAATTCAAACCCATTAATATTTGGAACATTTACATCCAATATAAAAAGATCGTAACTATTTTCATATATTTTGTCACTTGCTTCAAAACCATCAAGTACGCTATCGACTACATATCCGCACTCCTCTAAAAACTCACAAACTGTCTCATTAAGATTCAAATCATCCTCTAAAAAAAGAATTTTACTGCTACTCATTTTTTTATTTTTTTTAAACTCTTAATATAAATTTCTTTCTCTTTCTTATTCATAGTAGGGTATCTAGCCTCTAACTCTTTTAAAAACTCCTTTTTGTTTTTATCTTTAACATACCCAATCATTGCAATAAGCTCCTCTGTACTCATCTCTGAGTAATCCACCTTGCCAAAAAGAAGACAAAACCCTACCATTAAAATTAAAAAATATCTCATACAGACCCCTTTTTTTAAATTCTACTAAAAAAATGTGCATTTATCGTGAATTTTTATCTACCGAACTCAAAAGCATAGCAATAGTCCTAGTAGATGGATGCGATTCTAAAGCAAGCTTTAGAGTCATACTCAAAGGAACAGCTAAAAACATTCCAACCGAACCCAATACCCACCCCCAAAACATTAATGATAAAAATATTACTAGTACCGAAAGACCCAATCCTTTCCCCATAAATCTTGGCTCTATTATATTTCCCATAACAATATTCACACTAAGATATAAAGCTACAACCCACAAAACTGCATTTAGATCAAGCCCAACCAAAGCTACCAAAATTGCTGGAATTGCTGCTATAACTGAGCCAATACTAGGTATATAGTTCAACAAAAATGCAATTACCCCTAGCAATAATGCAAAATCTACCCCAATAATTTTAAGTCCTATAGCTATAAAAAGTCCTGTTACAAAACTTATGAGTGTTTTTATAGCCAAGTATCTATTTAGCTTTTGACTAAACTCTTCAAAAGGATTTTTTGAACTCTCCTCTTTTTTGGCTAAGAGATATATCTTTGTTTTTAGGCTAGATGTTTCAAAAAGCATAAAAGTTACACCCAAAAATATAAGAAAAGATTTTGATAAAACTGCACTAAAAGATTTTAAAAATCCTCCTGCTACATTTAAGACTCCTGTTGGGTCAAACATAGTCTCTAAGTCTGACTTTGCTACTTCTATACCAAATCTATTTAACACCTCTCTAAATGAATCGACCAAATCCATTATCTTAGCAGTATATGCCGGTGTATTTGCCAAAAAGCTATCTAGTGAAGTAGAGAGTATATACCCAAACCCCAAAAGAACTAAAATGACAAAAATAAGCACAATTAAAAATGCCAATATTTTTGGAATCCCCCATCTCTCTAAGCAAAAAATTGCCGGAGAGGCAATAGTAGCTATAAAAACTGAGAGAAGTATAGGTACAACTATAGCTGAAGCTGCTTTTATACCAGCTATAACTACTACAAATGCTGCCAAACCCATCCAAACTTTATATATATCTATAGTTTTATGTTTCATGTAGCCACTCACTTAAATCTTTCAAAGTCAAATCCAAAGCTTTGGAGTAAGCATCTAAAACACCTCTTAAATTTTTCTCTTCCACATCAACTTTATGCTCAATCAAAATAGATCCAATCACCTTAGCATCACTTCTCTTTACAAGCCTAAATCTGATCTTGACATACACATATGAATCGCTACCTTTGTATACCTCTTCAAAATTTTCTAAACTACTCTCCAAAAGTAAGTCTGCAACTGCAAATGATTTACTAGAAACTACAGATTTAAATATATGCTGCTCTTCTAAAGCTTCAGTCAATATCTGTTGCAATCTTGTAGTTAAATAATCACTCCATCTAGCATACTTGTATACCTTTAAAGCTCCATTTTGCTTATATAGCAATGCTCTAGTATGAACAATTCTATCGCCTTCTACTCTTTGAACTCTAAGAGTTCTATAATCTTTTCTAGAAGAGACATATCTCTCATACTTTGTTGGCTCTAATTTATAGTTTTGAGGTTTTTGCCCAACTCTTTTTAAACTACAACCAGAAATAAAAATAACAATAAAAATCAAAACTATATTAAATTTCACTCCTGCATCTCCTTCTCATTTGGTGCAATCTTAGAAATACTCTGCTTAAAAAACAGATCACTTGGGCTATCTTTTAATTCATCAATCCACTCCCTTATATCTATCATCAATCCTCTTAAATCTTCCAAATCATTTTGAACGGGAAGAAGGTTTTCTCTTATGATTATGTCAAAATCTAGTGAACCATCTTTTAACTTTTTGTCCAAACTTAACATAACTTTAGAAGTTGTATCTGAAGCATTGCTCATCTTAGCTAAAGTTTTATCTCCAGAAACTGACCAAATATTTGCCATTTGAGATATCTTATCAAAAGCTTTTATGGCTGATTTTTCTGTATCTATAGCTCCTTTTATAACCAAGTCATACTCTTTTTCCTTTTTATTAATCATTAAAAGTGTTTCATTTAAGGTGTTTGTTGCTTTTGATAAATTTGCTAAAATCTCTTCAAAATTTTTCAAATTTTTTTCACTCATTACTTTTTGGGTTTTTTGCAATACAACCATTGTTTTTCGAGAAATTTCACTTAAGGTATCATCCACCCTTTGAAGCATTGATGCTTTTGTATAGATAATTGCTGGATTTTTATTGTCCGTTTTTAAAAGTGGAGACTCATTTGAACCCCCAGCTAACTCTATATAACTAAGCCCTGTTATTCCTTGTAAATTTATAAGAGCATATGTATCTTCCTTTATAGGAGTTTTTTCCTTTACTTTGATCAAAATTATAACCTCTTCAGAATTTTTGGTATTTATATAGATATCCTTTACTTCTCCAACACTTACACCTCTGTATTTAACCGGAGCATTTTTATTCAGTCCTGAAACACTCTCTTTTGTAACAACTCTATAGTATGAAAACGCTTCATTTTGAGCATACTTACCTAACCATAAAATAGCCACAACTGACAAAATTGCTAAAACAAAGACAAAAATTCCAACAACTACATAACTAACTCTATTTTCCATCAACTATCCCAAAAATCTCTCAAATGCACTTTTTTCTCTTTTTTAAGCGCCTCATATGTTCCTTCAAACCCTATCTTTCCATCTGCTATGATTATAAATCTATCTAAAATTGAGTTTATGGTATCTTTATCGTGTGTTACCATTATAACAGTTATTCCTAGTGTATCTCTTAATACTCTAATAAGAGTATCAAATTCTCTAGCACTTTTTGGATCAAGTCCACTAGTAGGCTCATCCAAAAAAAGCAACTTTGGATCTCTAATCAGTGCACGAGCCAAGCCTGCTCTCTTTTTCATGCCTCCACTAAGTTCACTAGGATACAAATAAGCACTTCTTTTTGGTAATCCAACCATACTTAATTTTGTTAAAGAAGCATTTAAAATCATTCTTTGATTCAAGTTTGTATACTCTCTTAATGCTATGGAGATGTTTTCTAAAATATTCAATGAGCTAAAGAGTGCTCCAAACTGAAATAAAACACCCCATTTGCTTATAAGTTCCTCTCTCTGCTTTGTGTTTAACTCCTTTAAATTTTTACCCAAAACACATATTTGACCTTCATTGTACCCCTGAAGTAAAATCATCTCTCTAAGAAGTGTTGTCTTTCCACTGCCACTACCTCCTAGTATACCAAATATTTCTCCCTCTTTGATATTAAAACTAATTTTATCATGAACTGTGTTTGAGCCAAACCTCGTTACAACCTCTTTAACTTCAACTACATTCACAAACCAATCTCCGTCAAAACAACTGAAATAACCGCATCCATAGCAATGACCCAAAAAATTGCATTTACAACACTAATTGTTGTATATTTTCCAACACTTTGAGTACTTCCACTTATCTGAAACCCTCTAAAACAACCAATAGTCGCAACTATCCAACCAAATATTGGAGCCTTTAAAAGACCAATCAGTACATGCTTAATCTCTACGCTCTCTTGCATTCTTGTAGCAAACTCTTCAAAACCTATCCCAAGCTTTGAAGAAGCAACCACCATGCCACCAAAAATTGAAACTACATCAGCAAAAAATACCAAGAGAGGAAGAGAGATTATCAAAGCAAAAACCCTAGGTATAATCAAAAAATTCCAAATCGAAAACCCCATAGTTTTCATAGCATCAATCTCTTCAGTTATTTTCATAACTCCAATCTCTGCACTATAAGAGCTTGCACTTCGTCCAGCTATAACAATAGCCGTTAGAAGAGGTGCTAACTCTCTAGTAACAGAAATTACAACCATTTCAACTATAAATATATTTGCACCAAACTTTTCTAACTGCACAGCACCTTGAAAAGCTATTACAACTCCTATTAAAAATGAAGTTAAAAAGATTATGGGCATTGCTTTTAGACCACTATTTTCTATGTGAAACAGAGTTGCTTTAAATCTTATCTTATGTGGAGTTAAAAAAACTCTTATCATCGCTTGAGTCAGGCCTCCTACGAAAGAAAAAAAACTTACCAAAGTCTGTTTAGATTCAAAGGTTATCTTACCAATGCTGTAAAAAAATTCTTTTATGCTATTTCTCTTTGGTGGGGGTAGATACTCTTTTGGAAAGTTTTTTTCACAAACTTCAAACAGCTTTAAAAACTCTTTTGAATAACCTGTTTTTAAAATAGTAAAACCTCTTTTTTCAAATTTTTTTACTATATCAATTAGAAAAATTATTCCATGTGTATCAAAGTGATCTAATCTTGAAAAATTTAGTGTTATCTGCTTAGTTTTTGTATCGAATTTAAAAAGTTTTTCTATTTTTGTTATATTTTCAAGAGTCCAGTCTCCCAAACAGTATATGACCGTACTATCTTTATTCTGGATAACTTCAACAAATGTAGTTGAAAAACTCATAATAAAACCTCTTTGATTATATGAGGTATATTATAGCATATCAAATAAGCTATAGCGAGAATCTTTTATTCTATCTAATTTATCTTCAAACTCCATCATTGCTAAAATTATATCTCTAGCAAAACTATTTCCTGTTATATGCTCATCTTTGAGTGCTTTATGCTATCTGTTATGTACTCACTCAAAGAGTTTGGAGAGATTTTCACACTACATCCAAACAACAAAAAAAAGAGGCAGTTATAACAAACACTCTCATAAAGTAACCTTGTGGAGAAAAAAGGAGAGACGCTTGGCAAAATCTCTCCAAATTTTATTAGTTTGAACGGAAGACATATGAAATTTGCTTAACGAAATTCTATGACAATAGAGTAAATGGTTGGTTAACTAAAAAAATTTACTTTTATTTCAACCTTTTTTATGTAAAATCAGCATATGGGGTGCTTAACAGCTGAGATTAAACCCTTAAACCTGATCTTGATAATGCAAGCGTAGGGAAAGGAAAAACATGAAAACATTACTAAAGGGCATCATTGCTCTACTCATTTTGGCAAATTTTCTACAAGCCAAGCCAACTTTGGTTGTCTATACTTATGACTCATTTACAGCATCTTGGGGACCTGCTCCAAAAGTTAAAGAGGCGTTTGAAAAGAGATGTGACTGTAACTTAGAGTTTGTTTCAACTTCTAGTGCTATTGGAACCCTAAGAAAGATTCAACTAGAGGGTAAAAATACCAAAGCTGACATTCTTTTGGGACTAGATTCAAGCTCTATGGGCATAGCAAAAAAGAGCGGACTTTTTATGGAGCATAACCTAGATACCTCAAAACTAAACCTTCCAATAAAGTGGAATGATGAGACATTTGTACCTTATGATTATGGCTACTTTGCTTTTGTTTATAACAATAAACTGTTAAAAAAAGCTCCAGCCTCTTTTGAAGAGCTTATTAAAATGCCAAAAGATTTTAAAATAATCATCCAAGACCCAAGAAGCTCAACACCTGGGCTTGGGCTTCTTTTGTGGGTTAGGAGCATCTATGGAGATAAAGCAGGAGAGTATTGGCAAAAGCTCTCACCTTATATCCTGACCATTACAAAAGGGTGGTCTGAGGCATATAATCTCTTTTTAAAAGGTGAAGCAGATATGGTTCTATCTTACACAACCTCTCCGGCTTATCACATAATTGCCGAGAAAAATTATGATTATAGTAGTGCATATTTTAAAGAGGGACACTATGGGCAGGTTGAAGTTGGAGCCATCTTGAAGTCTTCTAAGCAAAAAGAGTTAGCTAGAAAATTTCTCAACTTTACTATGAGTAAAGAGTTTGCAAGCATAATTCCAACTACAAACTGGCTCTATCCTGTTGTTGAGGCTGATCTTCCAAAAGAGTTTGAAGCTATCAAAAAACCAACTAAAATGCTTCTTATGGATAGTAAAACTGTAGAGAAAAATAGAAAAAAATGGTTAAGTGAGTGGCTAAATTCACTCAAATAAAACTATATAGCCCAAAGTTTGGGCTATATCTTAGCTTTGCTATTTTAACATTTGCCTTTGGATTGTTACTATTAATTGCTTTACATGTAGAAGTTAACAATCTTTTTGTAATTGAGCAAAGAGTTATAAATCTCTTAAGTTTTACACTCACTCAAGCCACTCTTTCAACTTTTATATCTTTGCTTGTTGGGCTTATCTTGGCTTGGTCTTTAGCTCATCAAAGAAGTTTCCCTCTTAGGGGAGTTCTTATAGCCCTTTTGTCGTCCTCTTTGGTTTTACCAACTATGGTTGTAGTCTTTGGGCTTATCTCTATTTTGGGACAAAATGGCTGGATAAACAGAGCCCTGCTTTATCTGTTTGATGTTTCGCTTGATGGTTATGTTTATGGACTTAGTGGCATCTTAATTGCTCATGTCTATCTAAATGCTTCTTATGTATCAAGAGCGCTTCTGCACAACCTAGAGACCATTCCAGATCAAAGATATAAGTTAGCAAAGAGCTTGGGGCTATCTGTTTTTGAGAGATTTCTACTAGTAGAACTTCCTGCAATTAGTGCTACTTTAAAGAGTATATCAGCAACTGTCTTTTTGCTCTGTTTTAGCTCATTTGCCATAGTTTTAACTCTAGGAGGCTCACCAAAGTACAATACTCTTGAAGTAGCTCTCTATGAAGCTATAAGGCTAGATTTTGATATAGCATTTGGACTTAAACTCGCTCTAATTCAGTTAAGTATTGGCTCATTGTTGGTACTTCTGTTTTCAAATTTTAAAGTAGAATTCTCAAATATTAGAGATGGTTTTTTAAACATAGAAGAAAAAAGAGGGGTGAAGATTTTTCAAATCCTTTGTATTGCTTTGCTCTCTTTTTTGTTTGTACTGCCACTTTTGGCAATCTTTGTAGATGGGTTTGGAGCAGACTTTCAAAAGATTTTATCAAGCCCCATCTTTTTAAAATCTCTCATTACAAGTCTGTTTATTGCATTTATCTCAGCTGTGCTAACACTTTTTAGCGTCTTGCTTTTAAGTGAAGCAAAAAGAAGCTTTACACTAAATGGGAGGACTAAAAACAAAACCCTTTCTCTTCTAATCTCATTTTCAACAAATCTCTACCTAGCCATCCCTTCGCTCATCATTGGGCTTGGCTTTTTTATGCTCTCCCAAAAGATAGAGATTAATCAAACCATAGTTGCCTATCTTGCTTTAATAACTG
>Ga0256840_1002414_pt1 | contig 16442 bp, 17 predicted proteins | sample 355202metaG_FD_185969 | JGI IMG/M metagenome (GOLD analysis project Ga0256840, IMG submission 185969) | Hydrothermal vent microbial communities from Mid Atlantic Ridge, Atlantic Ocean - 355-202 | ecosystem: Environmental > Aquatic > Marine > Hydrothermal vents | place: Atlantic Ocean: Mid... | reverse complement strand
CTCAAATCTATGAACCTTTACCGGGAATGTTTTAACGAGCTCAAGCGCCAGCTTACTAAAAAGGGCTTTGAACTCAAAACAGGAAAGATTATTGACGCCCGTCTGGTCAAAGCAGCAAGAACCCCTGACAAAGACGACGATGCTTCTTTTACCAAAAAGGGCCAAAAGACGGTCTATGGTTACAAAGATCATATCGCCGTTGACCCAAAGTCTGAGTTTGTGACGGAATTTGTATGCACCCCGGCCAAGGTGCATGATTCCCAGGTGCTTGAGGAGCTGCTTGAAGGAGAAGTAGGCCTCGGACAAAGGCAAGATATGTAGGGCTTATAGCTGACGAGATACATCTGTTTTTGACGTGTTTTACCTACAATGTGCTTAATCTTTCCTGGCACTTTAGGAGAAAAGGAGCTTTTTAAGTGGAGAACAGATGAATTATGTCTAAAATAGAGAAATATAGGGAAATAAGAAGAATATAGGTTAACGTGTGCGAGATATGATATAATTTTTGGTTGTATTTGTTAATATTTTCAATTTTTGTCGATATTAATGGCATAGATGAGGAAATTTTTGCTCAATGATCCAAGTTATTCAAAGGTCTCTTAAAGATAAGATTGTGGCAGGTAGGGGCGTTGAGGTAAAAAACTATGGGTTTCGGAGCAGGGTGAGAGATTACCGAACAGGGAGCTTCCCTGCCCGTAAATCCCCTTTCAGCGGAGCGAGGCCGGTTGTACATGCTCGGGAGGGATGGAGACGGCCCGGCGGATTCGGGGCCGTAGAGGGCATTGGTTCAGAAGCTCAGTCTTAGCCCGGCCACGAAGTTGCGACCCGGCATGGGACCATGGCCGTCGTTATAGTTTGTATCCATCATGTTACTAATATTAATAAAAAATTTTCCAGAGGAAGAACGCGGCAACCTGATCGCTTTTTCCAGGCCGAGATTTACGAGGAAGAAATCGTCCAGCCTGTGGCTGTCGCCGTTGTTCAAATATTCGACCTGAGATGCAGTATACGAGACAACGAGATCCATGCTGGCCTCAAAGGGCAGTGCCAATCTTATCTCCAGGTTTACTTTGTGCCTGGGGCGTCTTGGGATATCCCGTTCAAGGGTCGTGTACTTGGCCGAGAGGAAGGTGTAGTCGCACCTGAGGCGCAAGTCACTGGAAGGCAGAAATTCCAGGCCGGCTTCCGTTCCCTGAAGCACCGCCCGGCCAATATTGTCATATATCCAGCCTCCCTTACGTTTGATGCGCTGTATCATGTCGTGTAGGTTGTTATAAAAACAGTTGGCCCATATCCTCCCATACGAGAAATCCTTTTCAATACCGAGTTCATATAGAACGTCCTTCTCAGGGCCCAGGTCGGGATTGCCTCCGGCATAGCTGCTGTATAACTCCTTAAAATGGGGAAATCTGGTCTTTTTACTAATAGATGCATGGATGGAGATATTGCCTCCGGGCCTGTAAAACAGCACGGCCTGTGGATTCCACGAACCGGTCCCGCTGGGTAACGGCCTTCCGGCCGCCTTGAGCGGTTTGAAGTAATCATAGCTCACACCGAAAACGAACGACAGCCTGTCGGTCAGGCTCGCTTCGTCTTCCAAGGCCGCTGTGAAGGTATGGGCTTCGAACTTCTTTTCCGCCTGCCATCCCGGCAGGTCCTTTCCCTTTTTTACGCTCATACAGTCTTTGTCCAGATATTCCCGTTCCCTGTGACCGTCCCTGACGTAGTTAAACGCTGCGCTCAAGAGACCGGCCCTGCCGAGATCAAGGATGCCCCGTATCGCCCCTCCAGCGGAATAGTCATTATTTTTCAGTTCTTGGTAGGCCTTCCTGGCCGTCCGGTGGCCATCCCATCCTACATCCGAAAGCGTATCCGCGTGTCCCATGTAGAAAAGCCTTCCCCTCACCTTGAATCGCTCATTTATGCTCTTCTGTCCCGCCAGGTTGAGGTGCCACTGGTCCCACTTTGTAAAGGCCTGATATCGATCGTTCTCCGGAGGGCATCCCCTTTCGTTGTTGTAGTAATCCAAGGACAGATAGACCATGGATCCGTCATCTGGCTCATATCCAAGCTTGAGGTTCAGGTTTCGTTTCTGGTAATAGCTGAGATCTCTCCTGCCACCATCCTCATGGTATGGAGAATCCTCTCCAAGGTACCTGCTGTGGCTGTCAAAGTCCTTGGATAGCCTGAATCCATGAGACTTATGGTAACCGGCTGTCAACCAGTAGTTGAATCTTCCCTCGGCGGCACCATGGTCGAGTACCCAGTTCCAAGTGTCATAGTCACCGAACGAAGCGGAAAGCTCGGTCACAGGCACCTTCCCGCCCTTTTTGGTGATGATGTTGATTATCCCCCCAAGTGTATCGGCACCATAGAGGACGGACGCCGCTCCCCTTACGACGACTATCCTGGCGATGGAATCCACGGGAATTTGCGAGAGATCCAGGGCGCCTGAAAAGGTTTCCTCGGCGGGGACACCATCTATAAGGACCTTGATCTCCTTGGATGAGAACCCCCTGATATTCACATGGGCTTGCCCTTGCCCTCCGGTGTGGACGTCTACTCCCGGGATGAGATCGAGCGCCTCCCCCACCGTCTGTACCCCCCACTCTCTGATATCTTCTTCATCTATCTCCGTCACAGCAGTCCCGGGGACGGGCCTTTCCCTGGACCCGGTTACAACCACCCGCCCCAATTGAAAAACAGCAGGGGCGCCTTCTCGAATCTTTCCGGCAGCACGCTGCCCTGGTAAAAGGCATGAGATAAGCCAGACATATGTCATCATCTTTATGAACTTTTTCATCGTCTCCATGCCCTCGCCCGTCTCTTTGGTGGAAAGAGAACCTCCCAGGAATGTCCTGGGTCTCATTATTCCCATTTGGGAATAACTGTTTGCCGCAATCGGCCGGAACAAAACACCATAATGTATGCGTCTATATCAACCGGCTTTTAAGTCTAGATGTACAAAATGGCAGTATCCTGCACGGAGTTTGGGTCCTCTATACGTGCATTCATGACCTCTAAACCCGGACTGTGCGCTTCAAATGCCCGAGGAAAGGATTTGTTCGAATAGTTACGACTCCTGTGCAATTTATCCGGGCATAATCCGGGTTAAAGACGTCTTACGGTTTGCTTGGGCGTCGCCCGACGACACGAAGACGGCTACAAGGCCTGCACAGGCACCAAAGGCGGCATGTAATACAACGATATGCAACTTGCTGTCAGGAAGAGGGATGCCGGGAAGAGCACATGAAGCCAATACGAAAAGCGCCTTTCCCGCAAGGGCCAGGGCCGTTGCTCCGGCAACCGCGAAAAGATACGCCGGGGAGCCCGGACGTATCATCGAGACAAACGGCCATAAGGCGTCCAGTATAAGGCCCGAGATCCCGTATTTCAACAGAGCGGCAGTAAAGACGCCCCAGGTTGCTGCGCTAGGGCCCGATAAGGGCATGGCCAGCATATCAGCCGCGCTCAGGACAAGAGCCATGCTGGATGCGGACAACCCCCGGGGCCGTCCGAGCTTTCCCGCAACCATAAGCGGCATCCAGACCAGGGCGCTTATACCGGGGATGTGCAGCCCCACCCTGTGAAGCCACAGGCGCAGTCCTGCCTGTACAAGTACCGATAATATGGCAAGGACTGTAAAGACAAAAAACGCCGGCCAGGAACCCGGCATCGTGCGGCACCTACCTGCCGAGCAGACATATCCCTCTGTGAAGGCACCGGCTCTGTTCATGTTGGTCACTCCTCATTCAAGATCTTGACTACGTATCCGACAATCGTTATTTTCAAATGGATATAATGAAAAGAGCAGCCTGTCAAGTTCTTGTAAGTTAGGGCTTGGATAGCTGGCAAAAAATTCGTAAAGGAGACGTATCCCTGATTGATAATCTTCGACTTTCTCCCTGTACCGATGTCCAGGCGGGTGGCTGTCACGGGCATAAGGCTGGCCAAAGGCCCTATTGCAGTCGACAGGAGGTCAGGGTGTCGTGAGCGACCGTAAGGTTCTACAGGGGGCATCTCCTGCGTCTTCATCGGATGTAGTCCGGGCGGTCGTAATCGGGGGCATGACGATGACCGGCCTGTGGCAGCGGATTTCAGCGATGTTCGAGGCCCGTTCCGGCTACAGGGTAAAGTTGGTCCATTCCGGGCCAAGGCCGTTGCTTGCGAGGGCCTTCCGCCAGGGAATGGCCGACATACTGACCATGCATTCCGGAGACATCACCACGAACCTCGTAGCCGACGGTTACGGGATAAACTTGCGGCCATGGACCAAGAACGAGCTGGTAATCGTCGGGCCGGTATCAGACCCTGCGGGCATAAGGGGCATGAGAGACGGTGCTGAGGCATTGTGGCACATCGCGAATAAAGGGGCCTTTTTCGTGGACTTTTTCGGTATCGGCAGCCGTGAGGTCTTCCACAGGCTCCTGAAGGACGCAGGCGTCTCCACCAAGGGAGGATGGATACTCAAAGACGAATCAGGAGGACACCTGGGAGTCGTGGAGTTTGCCAGGAAGCATAATGCCTACGTTATAGTAGGCCGGATTCCGGTATTATACGGCAAGTTCCCCATGAGGGGTATGGAAATAATGGTGGAGGGCGATCCTGCAATGCGCAGGCCATATATGGTCATGGAGGCGGATCCGGAACGTTTTCCAGGAACAAATGCCGCCGGAGCCAGGGCATTCTCGGATTTTCTGCTCAGCGACGAAGTCCAGGCATTCCTCGCGGAGTTCGGCACTGAACACGGAGGACTTCCGCTCTTTTACCCGGTGGGCAGCCGGCCGAGGTCCGTTTCAGGCTGAACGCAAGAGAGCGTTTACAATGGAAGCCGCCACGGGGCTTCTGCCCTTGTGTCCCGTGCAGGGGAGGTACAATTTGAAAATCAAGATTTCCAAACTCTTAGGTGCATTAGCGCGAACTTAAGCTGACAGGGTGGTGCTCAAGAGGGTGACTGTCAAACAAAGTCTACACTTTTGTCCCACACCAAATGGTCTCTCTATTAGATCTTGTCCAAGATCCAGAACAAGTAAGGGTCAGAAAGTAGGCGACCGAGGGCCAAGGGGTACGTCAAGGCAAACCTCCCGGTAAGTCTTTTCGTTAAAGGGTTTTACGGGTTTTTCGAAATACTAAGACAGAATGTCCTAAGGTCTTAAGGAGAAAAATTTAGCCCCTTTGGGCCCTTAAAGTTTATTTGATAACCCCTTAAAAATGCTATATTAGTGAACAACCTAAAAGATCTTTAGTACAAACTTAAAATTCTTCTGAAGCGTCACGAAAAGCCTTGTTTGGGCCACGTTATTTGAATTTTGGGTAAATCTCTCATGGTAGGAGGTTTGTAGTGTTAGACTTGCGTTTTATCAGAGAACATCCAGATTTGGTACGCGAAAAACTCGCCCGTCGAGGTGGAGAGTATCCCTTAGAGCAATTACTAGAGCTAGATCAGCTTCGCCGCAAGCTTATTCAAGAGGTAGAAAATTTAAGACATGAGCGCAAAAAGGCCTCCGAAGCCATAGGCGAACTGAAGCGTAAGGGTAAAGATATTACGGCCGAGACCACCCGCGTCAAAGAATTGGGCGAAAGATTAAAGTCTCTGGAAAAGGAGCTTCAAGAGATAGAGGCCCAGGTAAAGACCCTGTTGTTGGAGATCCCCAATCTTCCCCACGATTCGGTACCTCTAGGAGCCGATGAAAAAGATAACCAGGTGGTAAAGCGATGGGGGGATATGCCCTCTTTTGATTTCACCCCCAGGCCTCATTGGGAGATAGGCGAGGAGCTGGGTATTTTTGATTTTGTAAGGGCAGCCAAGATCACCGGTAGCAGGTTTGTAGTCTATCGAGGAGCAGGGGCGATGTTAGAACGGGCCTTGATCACCTTTATGCTAGACCTGCATACCAGGGCCCATGGCTATCGCGAGGTACTACCTCCCTTTATCGTTAACGAGGCTTCCATGATCGGCACGGGGCAATTGCCTAAGTTCAAAGAAGATCTCTTCAAATTGGAAGACTGGGATTATTATCTCATCCCTACGGCGGAAGTGCCGGTAACCAATTTGCATCGTAGCGAAATTGTCCCGGAAAAGGCCTTACCGCTCTATTATGTGGCCTATACCCCTTGTTTTCGCGCCGAAGCAGGCTCCCACGGGAGAGATGTGCGGGGTATTATCCGTCAACACCAGTTTAATAAGGTAGAACTGGTAAAATTTGTGTCGCCTGAAAACTCTTATGAGGAGCTAGAAACTCTACTTTTAGATGCGGAAGAGGTATTACAAAAACTAGGATTACCCTATAGGGTAGTGGTCCTTTGTACTGGAGACCTGGGTTTTTCAGCGGCCAAGACTTACGACATCGAAGTATGGGCCCCAGGACAAGAACGTTTTGTAGAAATCTCTTCTTGTAGCAATTTTGAAGACTATCAGGCGCGACGCGCCAACATACGTTACCGACCCCAAGGAGGACAAAAACCCCGCTTTGTACATACTCTAAATGGTTCTGGGTTGGCTGTAGGACGCACCCTCATGGCCATACTGGAAAACTATCAACAAAAAGACGGTACCGTAGTAGTCCCCGAAGTGCTACGTCCATATATGGGTGGACTGGAGGTAATCGAACCCCAAGACTTTCCGGTATAAAAATTGGTCTTTAGTGGTTGACGCCTCTTCAAAGCTATATTAGCTAACGCCGCGTGATGAACGACATAAGACCTTTTTGTGGTTGGCGGTATAATCCAGAACGGGTAGACCTGGCGCAGGTGGTGGCCCCACCTTATGACGTAGTGAGCCAGAAAGAACAAGAGGCCTTTTTGCAAAAGAGCCCCTACAATGTCTTTCACTTAGAACTTGGTCGTGTTCGAGAGACTGATACCTCCGAAGAAAACCGTTATACCAGGGCCCAACGGTTATGGCAGACGTGGCAAAAACAGGGCATCCTGATCAAAGATCCACAGCCAGCCCTTTATCTGTACAACCTAAAATTTTCCTGGCAAAACAAACCCCTTGTACGCCGCGGCCTCATAGCTTTAGTCCGTCTTGCTCCGTGGGAGACCAGGCGCATTCGTCCCCATGAAAAGACCTTTGATCGGGTCACCCAAGACCGTCTGCGTTTATTAAAAGCCACTAAGGCCCAATTTAGCCAGATATTTTGCCTTTATCACGATTTGAGTCTAGAAACCCTGACTATTCCAGCTCAAAAAGGACAAAAACTTTACGAAATAACAGACGATGTCGGCTTTTCTCACCAGCTTTATAAAGTCACCCACCCCGAGGTTATACAAGAAGTAAGGCGGTTCTTTGACCAGCCGCTCTACATAGCTGATGGCCACCACCGCTACACCACCGCCCTTTCTTACATGCGGGAAATGGAACAAAAATACGGCTCAGATCCAAAACGTTGTTTCCACTACGTGATGATGTATCTCTGCCCATTTGAAGAACCCGGGTTATTGGTCCTCCCCACCCACAGAGTCCTAAAATTGGGGCTTCCTTTGGCAAAAATCAAGGAACTTTTGGCCCCGTGGGGCTCTTTTGAAGAAATGAGAGATTTTTCTTTGGCTCATCTGCATAATTTACTGAACGAGATCCAGGTGGGCGAAATAATTTTAGTAAATCAGGGTAAATACCAACGTTTTAAGCTCCATCCTTCTGGTCTTGAACAATTGACCAAAACATTACCCACGCCACTCCAAAAGCTACCAGTAGCCTTATTCACTGGTCTTTTACAGCAAGTGTTTGGCCAAGATGAAGCTCAACTTAAGGAAGGGGGCCGGTTGTTTTATACTCCTTGGATCAAAGACATTGCGCAAAAGGCCCAAGGTGACTGGGTGGGATTTCTTTTGCCTTCTACACCGGTTAAGGCCCTAGAAGAGGTAGCTGATGCCGGTCTGGTAATGCCTCACAAATCAACCTTCTTTTTCCCCAAGATCCTTACCGGAACGGTATTTTTCGAGCTCCGGCCAGATATGGTGCCCCCCTGCTAAGGCCATGACTACCCAAAAATATCTCCAAAGAAAAATTCAGCGGGTAAACGAATTTTTCTTCCGTTACCAGGAAGTCTTGAAAAAAGATACGCATCTGTGGCAATTGCTAGAACAATATCAAAAGGACTTCCAACACACGCAAAAGGTATACACACGTGTTGGTGTAGACCAAATATGTGCGGCCTGCGGTCGCACAAAAAAGGTATGTTGTGGATTGGGCATGGAGCTATACTGTGAAGACGTACTCCTATTACTGAACCTACTTTTGGGGTTTCGGTTCCCCGAAAAGAGACTGAAAGAACACTGGTGTTTTTTTCTTAAGGAAGATGGTTGCTCTTTATTGATCCGTCCTCTCCTTTGTCGCAACTATTTTTGTGACGAGCTCCAGGAGTCTCTCTCTCATAACGATTTAGTATCTCTTCAAGAAGCCTTAGGTCCTGAGGCAGAAAGCTTGTTTGCCCTCCTGGAATATACTAAAACCCTCTGCCCTGGTATTTAAAGCATTTTTTTTGCGATTTCAGGAGATAAAGGGGGGAGTTTAGGTCTTAAGGTCTTGGCCAGCCAAGTAACACGAGAGACTTGTTCTAAAATACACATAAGATTTAAGGCTTGTTCCAGATCTTTACCCAAGGTCACCGCACCGTGACGAGAAAGCACAAAAACATTAGTCTGGTCTAAATAGGGTTCCATTTGGTTGGGGAGATCAGGGGTGCCGGGTAGAGCAAAGGGAACCACCGCTATCTTCTTTAAGAAAAGAGCAGCTTCGACCAAATAGAATTCGTCAAAGGCATATCCGGCAAGGTCTAAAGCCAGGGTGAAAGGCGGGTGAGCGTGCACAACGGCCTTTATCTCTTTGCGCCTTCTATAAATATTAAGGTGCATGAGTAATTCAGAAGATGGTTTGCCTCCAGAAAGGCACCGACCTTCTGGGTCTACCACTACGATATCCTCAGGGGCAAGGTCATCTTTTAAGACCCCTGTAGGGGTGGTAAAAATCTTTTCTCCTTGCCGCAGGGAGACATTACCCTCTGAACCAGTAATTAAACCCAACTTGGTCAGCTTTTTAGCGCCTTTTACTAAGAGACGACGTGGGGTATTCATGGCTTACACCTGGGGTTCCGTAAAATAGCTGTTAAATGTCCAATGGGCATATCTCCCTCGCTTTGAACCATTTGCTTGTGCCACCACCAGAATACGGCTTTACGGGCCCGTTTAACTAGTTCGCTTTGGAACCCGAAGTCAGCCTGAATGCGCTTGGCCGTTACCCAACCACAGTATGTCTTTATCTCCTCGTCTTTGGCATAGGTCAAGACCGCTTGGTGAGCCTTACGGTGGGAATAGATCCAAAAATATTTTTGGGCACCTGGTTTCTCCCACTGAAGCTTAAAAGAGGCCACAAAAGCCGAAAGTTCATCGTATACCTTTCGGTCCACCTTATCGATACGCACTTTTCCTTTGTATATGCGCTTTACAATGCCTTTTTCTTGTTGAAAGACAAATTCTTTAGTTACCTCTTTGTCGCCCCTTTTCCGCCATATGCGGCTTTTTACCGGATAGCCATCGGGGCCGATCCAGCACTCCCATTTCGATTGGAAGGGAAAAAACAGGCGCACCAAGCCCACGGTTTTGGAGTAGGCCACTACATAGGTCATTTGATCCTTGGGTTGGATTTTGATCTGTATTTTGCCGGCGGTAAACCCCAGCCAGCGGACATTATACTTGAGTAAGGATTCAGCCCTGCTAGGGCTAGAAAGAAGAGCCCAAAAAAAGATTATAATCCACAATAACAAATATTTTCTAACGCCCATGGTATTTCTCCTTTAGTTTTTCCAAGACCACAGGGGGAACTAAACCGGACACATCTCCTCCAAATTGGGCCGCCTCTTTTATTATGGTAGAACTTATGTAAATCCAACGAAAACCAGGCATCAGGAATACAGTATCAATACGCCGGTTTAACCTGCGATTCATAAGGGCCAGTTGAAATTCATATTCAAAGTCGGAAACTGCCCTCAATCCTCGTAAAACGGCACAAGCTCCTTCTCTCGCCGCAAAATCTACTAAAAGACCCGTAAAGCTCTTCACCGTAAGACGCTGTCTTTCTTCTTCTCGGAACTCGGCCAGGGATTCTTCAATCATTTGCTTTCTTTCCTCCAGGGAAAATAAAGGCCTCTTGGTGGGATTTTCGCCTATGGCGATGATAATGTGGTCAAACAGTTTCAAGGCCCTTTTTATGAGATCGAGGTGCCCATAAGTAATGGGATCAAACGTACCGGGATAGACCGCTTTTTTGGGACAGTACATGACTATTTCCTCCGATAAAAGGCCAATTGAGCTTCACCATAACGACGTAAATCAAAGATGTTAAGGCAAGAAGTTTGGTTCGGTAAGGTTATACCTCGACGTTCTTCTAGAACTACAACGGTTTCAGGGGTAAAGAGTCTTGCCGGAAGGGCCTTTAGAGTCTGTTCTCCAAGCCCCTGGCCGTAAGGAGGTGTGATAAAGATAAAATCAAAGGGCCCTTTTAGACGCAAAACCCCCTGAGGTAATTTTAAACGCTTAATTTGAGCCGCATCTAAGACCCCAGCCCGTTTTAGATTCTCCATTACCAGTTTCAGGCTCTGGGGGCTTGCATCCACAAAGGTTACCCTTTGGGCCCCCCGAGACAAGGCCTCTATCCCTAATGCTCCTGTTCCACAAAAGAGATCGACAACAACGGCCCCTTCTAAATGAGGGCCCAAAATATCAAAAAGGGCCTTACGGGCCCGTTCGGTCATGGGGCGAACACCTGTAAACCGAGGGGTCTTAAGGCGCAAGCCCCTGAATTTACCCGAAGTAATACGCAAAAATTCCCCCTTAGTCCCACGATATTAGAGAAACATAAGGTTCAAAACGTTGCGCAAAAGGATCTTTTTGTTTTAGCCAGTCTCTGGGAGAACCACAAAAAGTTAATTTACCCCTTTCTAGCACACAAATTACATCCGCCAATAATACTAATCCGGGGTGGTTGTCCGCCACTATTATTGTGCAACCCGTCTGGATTAATTTATCAAACAGTCTCCACAAGTTGTTTATATCTTCTAAATGTAACCCCAAAGAGGGAAGATCCAGAAAGAGCAACCCCTTAAATTTTTGGGCCAAGGTGCGGGCCAGAACCAGACGTTGGCGCTCTCCTCCAGAAAGAGAGGCCGTATTTTGGCCCAAGCGGAGGTAGCCAAGACCTACCTCTTCTAACAGGGCCAAACGGTTATTAACCGCGGGGATACGCGAAAAGATCTTTCGGGCTTCGGTAACGGTACATTCCAGGATATCGGCTATACTGAAACCCCGATAGCGTACGTCTAAAACGTCTGGGCGGTAACGTGTACCCCCACATTCTGTACACACTACCCGCAGTGGGGGATGTAAGGGGATCTTTATTTCCATTTCGCCTTCCCCCTTACACCTGGGACAGCGTCCTTCCTTACTAAAGAAGCTAAAATGGGCCGGGCGAAGCCCACGCATCCGGGCTTCAGGAAGCTGAGAAAACAGATCTCGGATCGGATTCAAGGCCCCTATATAACTTACCGGAACCGATCGCGCTCCTTTGGCCTCTATAGGACGTACGTATTCTGCTTTTTTCCCCTGACTTTTAGATAAATCACAAATTTCTTGCAACAAAAGGGTTTTACCCGCCCCAGAAGGCCCACAAATTACTAATACCCCGGGACTGGGTACAGAGAAATTGCCCACCCTGGTAGTTAGGGTTTGTGTCTTGGAAGGCTTTTTAGGCCAGAGATAACGCTTGAGTCTTTTTTGACCGGCCCAGAAACTTCCCGTGGGTAAGTGTTCATTTTGGGCCAATTCTTCTGGAGGCCCAACAAACAGGATCTCTCCTCCTTTTTCTCCGGCTCCAGGCCCGCATTCCACTACCATATCGGCCGCTTTAATTAACAAAGGGTCGTGTTCTACCATAATAACGGTATTACCCTGCTGGATTAGGCGCTGAATCACAAAGAGGAGACGCTCTTTTTCCAAGGGAGAGAGACCTAACCCTGGTTCGTCTAATATATAAAGACACCCCGAAAGCCTAGCTCCCAAAAGGGAGGCTAACCGTAAACGTTGCCGCTCACCAAAAGACAAAGTTTGCAGGCTACGCACCAGATTCAAGTGGGTTAAGTCAAGTAGGCTTAAGGCCTCAAGACGTTTTTCTATTTCGGGCCTTAGGCCATCAAATATCTTCTTCTCCAACCCCACAAAGTTCAAAGAAGCAAGCCATGGTTGGAGATCTTTTAAAGGTAAGGAGAGGAGTTGTGTAAAAGAAAGATCTTGCAGATATGTGTTTTGGGCCAGGGGTTTTAGCCGTGATCCTTTACATTCTGGACACGGTTCCCCTTCTATCTGTCCTAAACCGTTGCATTTACTACAGGCCCCAAGGGGATGGTTAAAGGATAGATTCTCCGGACGGATTTTAGGCAAATCTGTACCACAAGAAGGACACCGCCAAGAAGTAGAAAAGGCCCACTCCTTTTGGTTTGTACTGCGGATATGTATACTTCCTCCAGAAAGACTGGCCGCCAGGTGTAAAGATTCCACAAGCCGCGGGCCAAGATCTGGCTTTAGCACCAGGCGGTCTACTACTATATGTACTTTTTCCAGTTTAACCGTTAGGTCTTCTTCCGTAAGATCAACCAATTGATCATTTATCAAGAAACGGCTAAACCCTTGGCTCTGTAGGAAATCAAGGGCCTTTGGGGTAGGGGTAACCAAAGGGGCCAAAATATAGATTTTGGTGCCCTTGGGTAGGGAAAGGAGGCGTGTGGCAATGTCGGAGACAGACATGGGACGGCAAGTTGAGCCACACTGAGGGCAGTGCAAGTAGCCGATTTCGGCAAACAATACCCGTAGGGGTTCTAACAGGCCGGTTATAGTGCCCACGGTAGAGCGGGCAGACGCCGTAGTCACTTTTTGCTCCAAGGCTATAGTAGGAGGTAGACCTTCGGCTTCGCGCACCGGTACAGGGGGCTCAAGGACTATATGCCGTTCGTTTAGGGCCAAGGCCTGCACGTAGCGGCGTCTACCCTCACGATATATGGTGTCAAAGGCCAGACTGGATTTACCTGAACCCGAAGGGCCCGTAATACAAATAAGCCCCTCTAAAGGGAGACTTAAGTCTATGTTTTTTAAGTTGTGGGTCTTCACCCCCTTTAGGTACAAATAACGCCCCATAGCTCCCCTTGTAGTCCTCCTTATTCGTGTTTGACAAATGTAGCAGTTAAGCACAAATTTAGCCTATGGCCAAAAAGATAGGGCTGATTATCAAAAAGGGTTGTACTATCCCCCAAGGGCTGCAACAGGCTTTGGACCTATGCCTTAAAAAACGAGGTATAGAGATTACCGAAGACCTTTCCGACCCCCATCTCAAGGCCATTTTGGTCCTTGGAGGCGACGGGACGTTTTTGCGTGCTGTCCCCTTTGCTTACCAAAGAGACATTCCTCTGCTGGGAATAAATCTCGGGCGCCTTGGGTTCCTTACGGAAATCACCGTAGACGAAGCTTGTCCTGTGCTTGACGCCTTGGTTAAAGATAACTGCCCCCTCGAGAAGCGCCTGCTTCTTGAGGTCCATCATCGTCGCGAAAGATTTTACGTATTAAACGAAGCCGCCCTCATAAAAGGCCCTCTTGGACACATGATCCACCTGCGGGTCTACCGCGAGGAGAAAGAAATTACCATATACCATGGTGACGGACTTATAGTGTGCACACCTACCGGTTCTACGGCCTATAACTTATCTGCCGGGGGCCCTATTGTATATCCCACCAGTGAGGTATTCATATTGACCCCCATATGTCCCTTCATGTTAAGTGCCCGGCCCATCGTCCTTCCCGCTACTAGAGCCCTCAAAGTAGAATTGCTAAGCCGCAGTGAAGAAGTCCATTTGATACTGGATGGTTACCTCAATAAGACACTCCGGGCTGGCGAAAAGGTCATCCTCCGTAAAGCCCCCCGGCCGTTAAAGATTGTTCGCTCCTTAACACGCGATTATTTCGAGATTCTCCGTACCAAATTGGGCTGGTCTACCCCCAAGGTCTAGGCCGTCTCTTCTTCCTTTTTTATCTTGGCCATCAAGCGCTCTTTTTCCTTCTCCATGGCCTCTTTACCGGCCTCAATGGCCTCTTTTAAAGCAGAAGACTTTTCTTCTAGGAGATCTTTGCCCCTGAACACATACTCCCCGGCGCGTTCTTTTATTTCCTCTTTCTTTTCCTGCAAGCCACCCTGTAACTCTTCCGCCTTTTCCTTTACCTGCAACTTTATTTCTTCAACCTTGTCTCCCAAGTCTTCTTTAGCACTGACCAAACGCAAACGCGCCTCTTCGGCGGCCAAGCGAGCCCGCTCACGAATTTCATCCGTGGTCTCCCTAAGGCGCTCTCTCGTTTCTTCTCCGGGCTGAGGGGCAAAAAGCAAGGCCAAACCAGCACCAACCACCCCTCCAAACAAAAACGATAAGGCTACCGTTTTAAAAGAAAAACCTCCCCTTTCTTGCATATTAATTACCTCCTGGCATTAGTTTATTACGCAATACCCGCAATGTAGTACGTAACCCTGTAGCTATGGCTGCTACTTCCACCGCGGCCTCGGCTACATTTTTAGAGACTATTTCAGCAACAAGTTTACTGCTTTGGCCTACCTGATCCACCGCCTTGAAAAGCTCTTCGGTACGAGCAAGCTTTTCGTGAATATCAGCCACTAAAGCATTTAATTCGGCCGCTAGACGGTCTATCTCTTGAAGGATCTCCGGCACCTCAAGGGACATGCGCTTTTCGGTCTCCTGCAATAGACCTTCCACCTGTTCAAGGACCTTCTTGAGCTCGGCTGAAAAATCGCTCATGATTTCCTGAAGGCTCGTAATAAGTTCCTTTAGGGCTGGGGGAAGAACGGTTATTTCTTCCACTAACTTTTCTAGTTTGGTGGAAAGGTTACTCAGGTGTTCTAACCCCTGCTGGGCACTTCCAAGTACAGGTTTTAGCTCTACATCTACATCTGCTAAAACCGCAGAGACATCACTTAGGGTCTTGTCTACCCGGGTCAGGGTTTCTTTCATCCTCGAAATAAACCCGATCAAATAGATTAAAAAAATAAATAAAGCTACCGTGGCCAACGTTGCGGTCATTTCAAGTATCTTGAGCCAATCCATGATAGGCACCTCCAAGAGGATCCAATTTCTAAAATAAGATTAAGCCTTTTATATGGCAAGCTAGATTGGCCAAAAACTTTTCCCACCAGGTGAGGGAGGAGAATAAAAAGTTAGGCCCTTGCTAGCATCAGTCCCTAAGTGTAGCATGGCTCTCATGGAGGCCTTGGGCGCAGGTCTTATCCTTTTTCTGGCGGCCTTAATTCACGGTCTTTGTGGTTTTGCCTTTGCCTTAATAGCGGTTCCGTTATTATCCCTCTTTTGCCCTCTACGGATTGTCGTCCCCCTCATGGCCCTCCTGGGCTTTGCGTTAAACGCGGTCTTATTCATTTTTTTACGCAAACATTTTTTGGGAAAGCCCCTTTTACCCCTCTTACTTGGGGCCCTACCAGGAGTCCTGGTAGGGGCTAAATTCCTTTCCCACGCCCCTGAGGGTGCCTTAAAAGCCCTGCTAGGAATAATCCTTGTGGGATATGGGCTTTGGGGACTCATCAATCCCCAACCAGGTTTTGTTCTAACAGACAGATGGGGTTATCTTTTTGGTTTTGGCGCGGGGTTACTGGGGGCCGCTTTAAATACTCCCGGACCTCCTGTGGTCATTTACTTCACCCTCAAGGGCTGGAGTAAAGATCAGGTAAAAAGCACCCTTCAGGGCTACTTTTTGCTATTGCTTTTCCTGGTTATAGGGGCACACCTTTACTCGGGGCTCCTTACCAGAATCGTGTTTCAAAAATTTTTATTTTTTTTACCGATGGTATTAATAGGCCTGGCCCTGGGACACTATCTCTACCAGTTTGTCTCTTTACGGGTTTATGTACGTTTGCTTTATATCCTTTTAATAGTTGCTGGGGTCTTAAACTTTTTAGACTTAAGATCCTAGATGAAAAAAGGAGTGTTTTATGTGGAAAAAGATCTTCCTTATTAGTGCTGTCTTATGGTTATACCTTGGTTGGGCTCAAAGCCTTAAGGCCAGAGTAGTAAGTATACACATTTATCCCCACCAGGTCTTTATTGAAGAGTCCTTTAAGGTTAGCCCTGGGGTTAATAAATTATTTTTGGTAGGCGCCCCTGCGGCCAAAGATATTAACTGCCGCTTGGAACACGGTGCCCTTTTTATAGAGACCTTAAAGGTATACCAGGCCCCTAACCAAAATCCTCTACGTAAGGCTCTACGCAAGACAAGAGAAACTATTGGGCAATTGTGTCTGCAACAACAGCTTCTAGACCAAAAGAGCTCCCTTCTTAAGGAATGCCTTAAGGCCTCCTCCACTACCCCCGCACCAGAAGCCTACCAAA
>Ga0256840_1002413_pt1 | contig 16446 bp, 13 predicted proteins | sample 355202metaG_FD_185969 | JGI IMG/M metagenome (GOLD analysis project Ga0256840, IMG submission 185969) | Hydrothermal vent microbial communities from Mid Atlantic Ridge, Atlantic Ocean - 355-202 | ecosystem: Environmental > Aquatic > Marine > Hydrothermal vents | place: Atlantic Ocean: Mid... | reverse complement strand
CGATGTTGTGAACTCGCCCATTTATGCGACCGGAGTTGGCTTGGTCAAATATGGCAGCATGAACACGAAAGCGCAGAACTTCAAGATAGGAGAAAAGAATGTATTTGAGCGTGTTACACGGCGGATGAAAGAGTGGTTTGGCGAGTTTTTCTGATTGATATTTGCTGAAATTGAAAAAATCCTTCCAAGGAATTTTTTCAAAATCTCAACATACCATATGTATTCCTTGTGGCGAGAAAAAACACCAGGTCTTGTAGAAGGAAGCTTTTTCTTAATCATCAATGATAACGGTAAAAGCAGCATAATTATATGATAATTACTCATAAAATACTTGTAAGTTAATTAAGATGTTGGTAGGTTGCATTTACTTAAATATAACTAGTTTTCAGCTTCGCGGAGAAGCTGAAAACGCAGCAACAGGGAGGGCGTTATGCCTAATCAAGAGGGAGTCATGTTTCAGTTTGAAGCAGCATTGGATCAAACCGCTAAAATTAAGGTGATCGGTGTTGGCGGCGGGGGTGGAAATGCGGTCAATACGATGATCCGTAGCAATGTTGAAGGGGTCGAATTTCTCGCTGCGAATACCGATGCTCAAGCATTGCGGCGCAGTGAAGCCGGGATGAAGGTTCAACTTGGTGGCCATCTGACCAAAGGGTTGGGAGCTGGTGCAAACCCTGAAATCGGCCGGCAGGCGGCAGAAGAAGATAAACAACGTCTGGTTGAAATGTTTGAAGGTGCCGATATGATTTTTGTTGCCGCCGGTATGGGCGGTGGTACCGGAACCGGCGCCGCGCCAATTATTGCGGCGGCGGCAAAAGAGGCCGGTGCACTCACTGTCGGTGTTGTAACCAAGCCGTTTACCCGTGAGGGTCGTCAGCGGATGCAGCGGGCAGAAGCTGGTATTGCCGAGCTGCGCGAAGTCGTTGATTCTCTCGTCGTTGTCCCCAATGATCGATTGCTCGGCCTTGCTGGTAAGCATATGAGTATTCTGGACGCATTCAAGCCGGCTGATGATGTTTTACGCCAAGCGGTTCAGGGGATCTCTGATCTCATCACAACCGAAGGTTTAATCAATGTCGACTTTGCCGATGTGCGTACGGTGATGAGCAATCACGGTATGGCGATGATGGGAATCGGCATTGCTGAAGGTGAACGGCGCGCTGCTGAGGCGGCACACAACGCAATCAGCAGTCCGCTGCTCGAAGAAGTTGATATCTCCGGTGCAATGGGGGTTCTGGTCAATATTTCAGGATCTTCGAGCATGACTATGGAAGAATTTGAAGAAGCTTCAACCATTATTCACGAAAAAGTCCATGAAGATGCCAATATTATTGTCGGTCTGGTGATTGATGAATCCCTTGGTGACAGAATCAAAATTACGGCAATCGCTACCGGATTTGGGGAAGTTTTTGAAGAAAAACGCAATATTGCAGATATTGTTGATCAACGTTCACAAACGCTGGCACAGGTGAGTGCCAAGGTTGATCTGGATGTTCCGACCCATATCCGCAATCAGCAACCGATGTCTTCAAGCAGCCGCAGGACGCGCGATCTGTCTAATCAGGCTCGTGATTTATTTGTTGATGACGAACAATTTGATATTCCAACTTTCCTCCGCCGTAGAGTGGATTGAGGGTAAACCTTGCTTGTCCTGAAGAGTATTGATTGTTTACTCCACAGGAGGGTCAATAACATTTTTTCTATGTAATGCAAGCCGGTTCTCCGCCCGGCAGATGTACAGCTTTCTGTACTTATGCTATGAATTCCCGACGACTCCCTCGTCACTGGGGTCACTTTGTGACCCCTTTTTTTTGCTTCTACATAGAAAACTCGAACCAAAACCAATAGAATGATACATTGTAAGAATATTAGTTAATCACGATAGATTCACTTCAGGAGTGGATATAGATGCCAGATGGACTGCTTAATAAAGGAACACTTTTCGATATGATGCTGAATAGCTGTATTCAGTATGCCGAGCGAACAGCATTTATTTATCGTGCGAATGCAACCGAATTAAAAGTTAGTTATGCAAAACTGTTTGATGATGCCTTGATTCTTTCCAAGGCGTTTAAGTCACATAAAGTACGTAAAAGGAGCAAGGTCATGCTCCTTTCAGATAATCGTTATGACTGGATAGTGACCGATTTTGCTCTTCTTTCCCTTGGCGCAATCAGTGTTCCACGCGGTAGTGATACCCCGACTTCAGAACTTGAATTTCTCCTTCAGCACGCCAAATGTGGCTTTCTGGTTATTGAAACAGAACAACTCCTGAAAGCACATGAGGATATGCTCAAAGGTTTGAAAAATCTCAAAGCGATCTTTGTCATTGAGGGCGGCAAAACTCACCGCTGGTTTGACCACATCTATAGTTATAACGATATCCTTAAGGACCGTAGTATTAGTACCGCAGATAGAGATCAATTTATTGCTCTGCGTTATGGTTTGACCTTGGAAGATACCTTTACCCTGATCTACACCTCTGGCACCACTGGGACGCCGAAAGGGGTCATCCTGACCCATCGGAACATCATGTACAATGTTCGAAACATGCCGGAACTGATCGATTTGCAGGAGAGTGATCGTTGGGTTTCAATCCTTCCCAGCTGGCATATTTTTGAACGGGCTGCAGAATATATCGCCCTCTCCAAAGGTTGTTGTACTGTATATTCTTCGGTAAAAACTTTTGCCGCCGATCTGGAAAAATACCAACCGACAATGGTTGCAACGGTGCCACGGTTGTGGGAATCAATGTACAGTAAAATTAATCAGACCTTGCAAAAACAAAATCCGCGAAAAGCACGTTTGTTTAAACTTCTGGTAAAAATCTCAGCTCGATACAAATATCAACGCCGCGTACTTCATGACCAGTTGCCTGTTTTCGCAAGAGTTTCACTGCTACAACGTTTTCGAAACAAGCTGAATGCATTTGTTATGTTGTTACTTCTTTGGCCAATCAACTGTTTAGCACAAAAGAAAATGTTGCTGGTACGGGAAAAATTTGGCGGCAAGTTGCGTATGGCGATAAGTGGTGGTGGCAGTTTGCCAGCTTATCTGGATGAATGGATTGATGCCATTGGCATCCGGATTGTCAATGCTTACGGTATGACGGAATGTGCACCGGCAATTGCCGGTCGATCAGTCAGCTGTGAGATCTTTGGTACCCTGGGTCCACCAACTAAAGATACCGAATTGAGAATTGTCGGTGAAGAAGGACAGCCTCTGGAGGCGGGGGAGGTTGGCGAAATAGAGATTCGCGGTGAACAGGTGTTCCCCGGTTATTATGATAATGAGGAAGAAAACAGTAAGGCCTTTACTGCCGATGGTTTTTTTAAAACGGGGGATCTCGGCAAGCTGACACTCAGTGGTGAACTGGTGATCACCGGCCGCTCTAAAGAGATTATTGTCCTTGCTAGTGGGGAAAATATTGATCCCAGTCGGATTGAGTCAGCAATCACAGAATTACCTTTTGTTAGCGATGCAGTGCTGGTTGGACAGGATAAAAAGGGACTTGGGGCATTGATAGTTCCTGATCTTGAGCAATTACGTAATTTCATCAGCGATAAATTTGATTTTGGAACAAAGGGGAATGACAAGTTGTTGATGGATAAACAGGTACTCAGCCGGGTCAAAGTTGAAATAAACCGGATACTGCTTCCAAAACATGGTTTCAAACCATTTGAAAAGCTGCAGAACATCCATCTGTTGGATAAAGATTTTAAAATGGGAGAGGAATTAACGAATACTCTGAAAAAGAAGCGTCATGTCATTGAAACAAAGTACCGGGAAGTGATTTCCCGGTTGCTAAAATAACCTATGCTTAGAACCCGCCAAAACAGTCACAAACTGAAGGTTGAAAAAGAGACAGGCGCAATTTTTCATTCCTGGAATGATGATCGTTATCGGATTGCGCTAGTTTATCCAAATACCTACCACCAAGGGATGAGCAACCTTGGCTTCTTAACCGTTTATCAGCTTTTTAATCAACGTGATGATTGCCTTTGTGAGCGTTTTTTCCTCCCGGAGAAAAATGAGCTGGCGGATTATGAAAAGTCTTCATCTCCTCTGGTTTCTCTCGAATCTGAGCATCCATTAACCGATTTTGACTTGATCGCTTTTTCTATTTCGTTTGAGAATGATTATCTTAACTTGCCAATCATTTTCAGGTTGTCCAGCCTCCCTTTTTTTTCCACAGAACGTGATCAATCCTGGCCGCTGGTTCTTTTTGGCGGGGTTTGTGCCTTTATCAACCCTGAACCTTTGGCTGATGTTGTTGACCTGGTTGCCGTTGGTGAGGCGGAACCTATCCTGCCAAATTTGCTGAATGTCCTGCTGAATAAATCTCCAGATCGCGAAACTGGTCTTAAGGAACTGGCTAAAGTGCCCGGAATCTATGTTCCAAGGTTTTATTCTCCGGTTTATGCTGAGACAGGAGAAGTGACTCATCTTAATCCTGAAAATGGGGTTCCATCACAAGTTGTCAGACAATTTTTAAACGATCTGGATCAATCTCCCAGCCGTAGTTTTATTCAAACAGAGGAGACTGTGTTTGGTAATATGGCGCTCACCGAGGTATCACGTGGTTGTTCTCGCGGGTGCCGTTTTTGTGCTGCAGGATTTGTCTACCTCCCTCCTCGTGAACGCAGTTTAGAGAACCTTCTGGAGCAAGTTGATACCGGCCTCTGTCAACGTAACCGGATTGGACTTGTTGCTGCGGCAGTGTCTGACTATGCGAATATTCATAAGCTACAACAAGGGATTCTGGAAAGGAATGGTCAAATATCCATGTCCAGTCTTCGGCTTGACGCCCTCACAGTTGCCGAAATAGAAATTTTACAGCAGGCCGGCCACAAATCTGTGGCAATTGCTCCTGAAGCTGGCAGTCAGAGAATGCGGGATTTTATCAATAAAGGGATCAGTGAAGAACAGATATTAGCATCAGTACAAATGTTGGCGGACGGGGGAATCAAAAATCTGAAGCTTTATTTTATTATCGGATTTCCAGGTGAACAAGAGAGTGATATAGATGCGATTGTTACTCTGACAGAGAGTATCTCCAACATTTGGCGTGAAGCAGGGCGTAAGCGGGGGCATCTGGGACATTTAACTTTGAGTGTCAATCCTTTTATACCTAAACCGTTCACTCCATTTCAATGGGCTGGGATGGAAGGGGAAAAAAGCCTGAAAAAGAAACTGCGTTTGTTGCAAGCTGCTATTTCTCGAATACCCAACACGCGAATTAATAATGAATCGATCCGTGCCGCTATCCTGCAGACTTATCTCTCCCGGGGGGATCGACGTATTGGGCAGCTGTTACTCCGGCTGGCTGCGGGAGAAAATCTTAAACAGTTGTGTAGAAAAGAGGGATTACCCCTTGATTTTTATGTGACCCGAGAACGGGGTGTGAAGGAACTGTTCCCTTGGGAAATTATCGATCAGGGAGTTATGCGCAGTTATCTCTGGCAAGAATATCAACGGGCGAAATTGGTGAAAACGACATCTCCTTGTACCCCAGCTTGTCGGCGTTGCGGTGTTTGTGGTGATGAAATCAACTGCTGTTGAGATATTTTATTCTGGTGAGAAATTGATATGATTAAATCAAAAGAGTTTAAAGGTGTACGACTTCGTGTTTCTCCGGCTGCGAACAAATTGGCTGAAGAGCTAGGGATAGATGTGAGCTCCTTGCGCGGAAGTGGTTCGCGGGGGAGAATTGTAGTCGCCGATATCAAGCAGGTTCAGTTATCTTCTAAGCCGGAAAATGATCAAAAAACCGCATATCGGCAGAAAGTTTCTCTACCAATTCCAGCCACTCGGGGAGAGTCAGTTAAAATCAGGCGACTGCTGGCGCGAAAAATGGAAAAAGCCTGGCAGGATATACCCCATTTTTATGTGACAATTTCAGTGGATATGACTGATGTTGTCCGTTTCCGTCACGATCTTGGTGTCACTATTAATGATTTTATTATCGCTGCAACTGCACAGGCACTGGTTGAGCATCCCTGGGTGAATGCAACTTGGGATGGCGAACAGGGGGTTGAACTTGAGGAGATTAATATTGCTATTGCCGCTGCCACTGATCGTGGGCTGTACTACCCGGTTCTACTTCAATGTGAAACGTTGAGTTTACAGGACATCAGCAAGCAGGCTCGTGATCTGGTTGATAAAGTTTTGCTTCAGAATCAGCTGACAGAGCCGGATAGTGATGACGCAACGTTTACCATTACCAATATGGGGATGCTTGGTGTGGAGTCATTCAGTGCTATTATTACCCCACCACAGGCAGCCGTGTTATGTGTCGGGACAATCAAAGGGGAAGTTGTTGTCGATGATCAGGGGGATCCGGCTGTTGCACCGATTATGCGTCTCACCCTTTCCGCAGATCATCGGGTGCTGGATGGATTTGATGCTGCTGAATTTCTGGATACCATCAAATGCTATCTTGAAGCCCCGGTTATGCTCATCCAAAATTGAGATGTTTTAAATCTATTATGGCGTTATGCCGCGATGTTGTAACTCCAGTTTGACCTCGTTGCGCCGATCCCGCAGGTCTGTTGCAATGCCTTGTTTATTTCCTCCTGTTGACACCCCAACCCCGGCGCTTCCTCCGCCACTATGCCCAAAACTGCCCAGACCAAATCCTAAACTGAATGAGGGTTTACTTTTCCGGCGTTCAACAACCTCAATTTGATCTTCCAGTTGATAATAGTACAGAAGCAGATTATCGTCTGATAAACTGCGGTAGTTCTCGGCGAGCAGTTCTTGATTTCTGGCTGAGTGGTCAGCACAGCTACAGAGAAATACCAACAAAAAAAGTGCCCCGAAAGAGGAACTCAGAAGGATAATTTTTCTTTTCTTTAGATTGTTTTGGAACGGTGTTGTTGTTTCAATATCCAAATTGTTAGTCATAGCTACTTCCTTTCTTTGGTTTTTTTTGTTGTCAAGCCTAGCATATATTTTTGTTGGTGATCTGGGAAGATTTTTTGCAGCAGGTTCAATATCAGTAATTTTCTAACCGGACACTGCCGGTACAAAATAAAAAAAGTGGGACGTACGAAAACGCCCCACTTTTTTTATTGAACAACTTAAATACCAGATAAACTTATCTAATCTTTAATACCCTCTGAGATGATCAATATATTCCGGCAAGAACAGAGAAATCTGCGGAATATAAGTAATCAGTATGAGGAAGAAAAGGAGCAGCATCAGCCATGGTAGCGCTGCTTTTACCACCCATATCAGGTCGTGTCCCGTAATTCCTGCTGTGACAAACAGATTGAGTCCAACGGGTGGAGTAATCATGCCGATCTCCATATTAACGACCATAATAATACCCAGATGGACGGGGTCGATTCCCAGTTTGACAGCGATCGGAAAAAGAATTGGAGCCATAATCAGGATAATAGCTGACGGTTCCATGAAGTTTCCTGCTATTAATAGTAAAATATTAACAACAATTAAGAATCCCCAGGCAGGAAGTCCCCAGTTGACAATCATTTCTGCCAAGTGGTGTGGAATTCGCTCAGTCGTCAGGACGTGGGCAAACAGCATCGCATTACCGATAATGAACAGCAACATGATGGAAACCTTGGAGGCATCATTGAAAACCCTGCGGGTATCTTTGTCGAAAATTGATTTCGGCAGTGCGGTTATTGTGAGAGATAAATTCCGGAAGATTGTCTTACCGATTGATTCATCTTTATTCTCTCGCCATGGAATCCCTTTGAGGGGACCCATGTCGCGATAGATAAAGATCGCGATAAAATAGGCATAAATTGCTGAAACGGCTGCCGCCTCTGTCGGGCTGGCAATACCACCGTAAATTGAGCCGAGGACGATAACAATCATCATCAGACCCCACCCGGCACTTATACTGGAGCGGAGCAGGTTTTTGAAACCGACAAAAGGTTGCGCCGGCAACCCTTTAACCCGAGCAACAATATAGATGACGATCATCAGCATTGTCCCCATCATCAGTCCGGGAATGAGTCCGGCCATAAACAGGCGTGCAGCCGATTCTTCAGTTGCGGCAGCATAAACCAGCATGACAATGGATGGTGGAATCAGAATGCCAAGGGTTCCAGCGTTAGTAATGACTCCAGCCGCCATTTTTTCGGGGTAGCCTGCTTTGACCATTCCGATGATAACAATTGAACCGATTGCGGCGACGGTTGCGGGAGAAGACCCTGAAACGGCAGCAAAAATCATGCAGGCCATAACCGAAGCCATTGCCAGGCCACCACGGATCCAGCCGACACAGTCGATGGCAAAATTAATAATTCGATTCGCCACCCCTCCGGTAGAGAGAAATGCTGAAGACAAGATGAAAAATGGAATCGCCAGTAGGGTGTAGTGCTCTGACTCCGCAGCAAAAAGTTTGAGTGCGATTGAAGCCAGTGAGTCATTAGAAAATAATAAAATTGTGGTCACACTGGAAAGTCCCAGTGCAAAGGCGATTGGCATGCCGGTTAAAAGGCAAAGCAGCAGAAGCATAAAAAGTGCAGCAGTTGTCATACCGGTTTGCCTCCCTTAACAGCGGATGCGGTTGCTTCCTCAGCTAAATACATACTGTCTTTGGCCTCATCGGTCAGAGTGAAACCCTCTGCTTTTCCTGTTGCTATTGACCACAGCAGGATCAGAAGGCGAATCGCAATCAAAACCATTCCGATGAACAAAATGCTATGAGCTATCCATTTAGGAATGGGGAGGTCTTCCATTTCAATATCAAGCATCTGGATTTTCGACAGATAAGTCCATGCTCCACTCATAAATAATCCGGTGTAAGCTAAGCAGGCAATAACTGCAATACTACTTACAATTTTACGAGCGGTTGGAGGAAGAATTTTGACCAGGGCATCAACTCCAATGTGGGAGCCAACTTTGATTCCATAGGAGACACCAAAAAGAACCATCCATGCTGAAATATGGAGGGTCAATTCTTCTCCCCACATGAATCCAGTACCAAAACCGAAACGTAACACAACCTCGACAAAAACCAGCAGGGTCATTGAAGCAAGAAGAAGAGCAATGATGCCTTCTTCTATGCTGTTGATAATCCGGCTAAACATATATAGACCTCATTCAAATAGTAAAAGCAGGCACAAAAATAATCGCGGGCTTCGGTACCGAAGCCCGCGACCAGAAGCAATCACGGATGATTATTTGTTCGCAGCTACAGCTGCATCAATGTACTCTTTGCCGATCTGATCTTCAAATTGTTTCCAGACTGGCTTCATGGCATCAACCCATTGCTGGCGCTCAGCAGGGGTTAATTCAATAATTGTGGAGCGTTTAGAGTCGATAATTTTCTGGCGATCACCAATAGCTTTTTCGGCAGCAACCTTGTTACCAAATGCAATCGCTTCGTCCAGATCTTTTTTCAGGACGGTACGGATATCATCAGGGAGACCCATCCAGAATTCTGCTGAAGTAATGACAAAATAATCAAGAACTCCGTGGTTGGATTCGGTAATATAAGGTTGAACTTCATAGAATTTTTTGGAATAAATATTAGACCAGCTGTTTTCCTGACCATCGATCGCTTTGGTTTGCAGCAAGGTGAAAACTTCGGAGAATGGCTTCTTCAGAGGCATTGCGCCGACTGCTTTAAATTGGGCAGCGAGAACGTCTGAAGACATGATACGAAATTTTTTGCCTTTAGCATCGGCAGGAACACGGAGTGGTTTGCTGGCGGACAGTTGCTTGAGGCCGTTGTGCAGATAACCCAGACCTATCAGTCCTTTTTTCTTGGTTGCCATCAGCAGTTTTTGACCGACTGGACCTTTTTGGAATTTTTCTACAGCAGCCATATCTTTAAACAGGAAGGGGAGGTCAAAAATTTGCAGAGACTTGGTGTATTTTTTAAATTTTGACAGGGACGGTGCGGCTAGTTGCACATCACCTAGAATCATTGCTTCGAGAACCTTATTGTCACCAAATAGCTGCGAGTTCGGGAAAACTTCGACTTTGACTTTGCCACTAAGATCGCGGTCTACCAGTTCCGCAAATTTGTTGGCCATTTGTCCCTTGGGGGTATTTTCTGCAACAACGTGAGAAAATTTGATTACGATCGGGGCTGCCGATGCAATCGTTACCGATGCCGCAAAGGCGACTGCGATCAACAGGCTGACCAGTACAAGCTTGTTTCTTTTCATCTTTCTCTCCTTTAAAAGGTCTTTGAGTGTGCAATGTTACCACCATGGTAACACTTAAAATATGAAATTGTGCCTTTTCACTCTACTACTAAGGGCAAGGATAATGCCATTTTTAAAATCATGTTTGCTTTTAGTCACGTCATGTAAAAACAATGGTTTAGCGGCAGGATGCCGATATCCTGTGACTTTTAGAGAAGTCATTAATGGCTAGTCTTAGCCCTCAGTGGCGGAAAACGGCCAGTTTTCCTGTGGGCTGGTCTCAACATATAAACGGGTTCTGTTTTTTCTGCGGATCAATTATCATCAGGAAAAGTTGTTTCTCGTATAGGGGGTGGAGTTTTACTTTTTATCTTTGACTTAACTGCAATTACTGGTCGGGGAAAGTGTCCATATCCCGCTTTTCAAAAAGGTCCATTGAATGTTGAAAAAAACGTTTCAGGCTCCAGCTAAAATCAACCTATGTTTGCACGTACTTGGTCGTCTTGAAAGTGGTTATCACCAACTTGCGATGGCGATGCAGCGAGTCGATTTGTATGATGACATTCAGATACAACTTAGCGGTTTGCCGGGGATACGTGTTGTTTGTTCTGGCACCAAGCTGCTGGAAGGTGAGGAGAATATTGCTGCTCAAGCTGCTCGATTGTTTCTTGAAGAAACTCGGATTGAGATTGGTATTGATATCGAAATTCATAAGAGGATACCTATCGCGGCTGGATTGGGTGGTGGTTCCTCTGATGCTGCAACTGTTCTGCTGGGTTTGAATGAAATGTCAGGAGAAAAACTAAGCAGAGAGAAACTGCAGGTTTTAGGTGGGAAACTTGGAGCGGATGTCCCTTTCTTTGTTTTTCAACAGCCAGCATGGGCAACTGGAATCGGTACCAGACTTGAAGCATTAGCGGTTTTGCCAGAAGTTGCTTATCTGTTGGTTAACCCGGGTATAGCTGTATCTACTGCAGAAGTTTACCGAAGTTTGCAGTTGACAAAAGGGGGCGAACTGGCTAACCTTCCGAGGTTTTCTGTTGTGAGTAGAGAGGATCTTCGCGCTGCTTTATACAATGACCTGGAGTTGGTTACTTTGCGGCGGTTTCCGATTATCGCCAAAATTAAACAAATGTTACTTGATCAAGGGGCTCTTGGCTCTTTGATGTCAGGTAGTGGCGCCACTGTTTTCGGAGTATTTGCTGACATTGCGACGGCAAGCAGGGTGGGAAAAAAGTTAGCTGCTGAGAACGGTTGGTGGGTGTATCCGGTTCGTCCGCTTTGATTTTTTTTGGGAAATTGAGGTTGACAGCAGAAACTAACTTGGGTAGAAACTGCCGGTTCTTTACCTTGAACATTATTTACGAAGATCTTTCAAATATAATGGGGCGTGGCCAAGCGGTAAGGCACCGGATTTTGATTCCGGCATTCCCAGGTTCGATCCCTGGCGCCCCAGCCATTTATATCGTCACAGATTATAAAGAAGATCGAAGCGGAGCGAGCGCTGTTTTATGGTAATATCAGCACCTACGAATCTGCAGTCAGGGTTGGTTGAATTGTGCAGCTGGCATGATTCAGCCATTTTGCATTCTTCCAGCCAGAAAAGGTATATGACCCGTGGGGATGATTAAAATCTTTGCCGGCAACTCGAATCAGCCGTTGGCTCGTGATATTTGCCAGCACCTGAATGTTTCTATGGGCAACGCCAAAGTCAGAACTTTTTCTGATGGTGAGATACTGGTGGAAATTGGTGAAAACGTACGTGGTCGAGATGTCTATGTAATTCAATCAACCTCCTCACCGGCCAACCACAATTTGATGGAATTGCTGGTTATGGTTGATGCCATGAAGCGGGCATCTGCTGCACGGATTAACGCTGTTGTCCCCTATTTTGGTTATGCCAGACAGGATCGTAAGGTTGCTCCCCGAGCCCCTATTACGGCAAAATTAGTGGCTGATATGATGTCCGTTGCCGGGATTGACAGGCTTCTGACTATGGATTTACATGCTGGACAGATCCAGGGTTTTTTTGATATTCCAGTGGATCACCTCTATGCTGCACCAGTGATGCTTGATGAAATCCGGCAGCAAAATTTTACTGATTTGATTTTCGTTTCTCCGGATGCTGGTGGCACCGAACGTGCCCGGGCATTTGCCAAGCGACTTCGTGCAGGGCTGGCGATTATTGACAAGCGACGTAGCGGTCCGAATGTTGCTGAGGTTATGCATATTATTGGTGATGTGAAGGGCAAAAATTGTGTCATTATTGATGATATGATTGATACTGCTGGAACGCTCTGTGCCGCGGCTAGTGCGCTTCAGGAACAGGGTGCTGCTGATGTTTATGCCTGCGCAACCCATGGTGTCCTTTCCGGCCCGGCGTTACAGAGGATTGCTGAAAGTCCGCTAAAAAGGGTTTATATCACCGATACAATTTCAACCCAGGAAAAACTTGCTCAATGTGATACATTGTCCCGGCTGTCGGTCAGTCACTTGCTGGCAGAAGCAATCCGCCGTACCCATAATGCTGAATCGGTCAGCTCGCTGTTTGTATAAAACAAAATTTGTTTCTTTATTTATATGGAGGATAGATAGATGGCTCAAGTAGAATTGAATGTTGAGATTCGTGAGGAAAGCGGCAAAGGTGTTGCTCGTAAATTGCGAGCTGCAGGTAAATTGCCAGCTGTCGTTTATGGAAAAGAGCTTGGAACCGCAGCAATCGTTGTTGATCCCAAGGAACTTGAAAATGCTATTTCTGGTGAAGCTGGCTTGAATGCTCTGATCACATTGAAAGGGGCAGCGGATCTGGATGGCAAGGTCGTTATTTTGAAAAATGCAGATGTTCATCCGATCAGTCGGGATATGATCAGTGCTGATTTTCATGCGATTAATCTTACGGAAAAAGCCTCATTTATGGTGCCGATTAATATTGTCGGGACAGCTGCCGGGCAAAAAGAGGGTGGCTCTTTGCAGTTGGTACGTAATGAGTTGGAAGTTCTTTGTCTGCCGACCCAGGTTCCACAAGGAATCGATATCGATGTGTCCGCACTTGAAGTTGGTGATACGGTTCACATTGAAGAAGTAGTTGTTCCTGAAGATGTTGAACTTGTTCATGATGTCAACTTTACCGTTATCACCCTGAGTATTATTAAAGAAGAGGTTGAGGCTGTCGAAGAGGATGAGCTTGAGATTGGTGAAGAGGCTGTCGAAGGGGCAGATGTTGCTGAAAAAGATGAGGCAGAAGCTGAATAATCATCCCTGTCTGGATTTTATGTGAAATTACTGGTTGGGTTGGGAAACCCCGGTGAAAAATATGCTTTGACTCGGCACAATGTCGGATTTATGGTTGCTGAGAAAATTGCTCAATGTCATCGAATTACGCTGAAAAAAAAAGGCTATCAGGGCTTTTACGGGGTTGGTAGGGTGATGGCTCAGGAGACAACCATTCTCTTGCCACAGACATTTATGAATTGCAGCGGTTCCAGTGTAAATGCCGCTTATCGATCCCTCGGAATTGACCCGGGGGATTTGATTATAATCTATGATGATTTGGATCTCCCTTTCGGACGATTACGGATCAAGGCTGATGGTGGTCATGGTGGTCATAATGGCTTACGGGATATCGTTACTGTTCTTGGCTGCAAAAACTTCATCCGCTTGCGTATTGGCATTGGTCGACCGGAACGAGGCGATGTCACAAGACATGTTCTGAGTCGCTTTTCCACAAATGAACAAAAACGACTTCCCCAATTACTTGATACCGCTGCTGAGGCCGTTAAAAAAGTACTTTCAGCTGGAGTAACTGAGGCAATGAATTGTTTTAATAACTATAATCTGCTGGATTAACATTAACTAAACACGAGAGAGGTAAAAGACGAATGCAACTGCAAATGTGGGCTCCTGTTTTTGGAGTAGTCGGATTTGTGATCGCGATTGTGCTCTACAATATTGTTAAAGCACAACCGGTCGGTAATGAGAAAATGCGCGAGATCTCGGAAGATATCCACAGTGGAGCCATGGCTTTTCTTGGTCGTGAGTACCGCGTGCTAGCTATCTTTATTGTTGTCGTATTTATTCTGATTGCTATTGCTATGAACATACAGACAGCTCTGGCTTTTCTTGGTGGTGCTCTCTGTTCCATGACCTGCGGTTTTACCGGGATGAAAGCTGCAACCCGAGCCAACGTCAGAACCTGTGAAGCCGCTCGTGCTCACGGCCAGGCAAAAGCGTTGGAAGTTTCTTTCAATGGCGGTGCTGTTATGGGGTTGGCGGTTGCATCGCTCGGCCTGGTTGGTGTTGGGGTTGCTTATATTTTCTTTGGGGGTAGTCCAGAAACCTCTAAATACATTACTGGTTTTGCTATGGGTGCTTCTTCCATTGCCCTGTTTGCCCGGGTTGGTGGCGGTATTTATACGAAAGCTGCTGATGTTGGCGCCGACCTGGTTGGTAAAGTTGAAGCGGGAATTCCAGAGGATGATCCACGTAATCCAGGGGTTATTGCTGACAATGTTGGCGATTGTGTCGGTGATACGGCAGGAATGGGTGCCGATATTTTTGAGTCCTACGTTGGTTCGATCATTGCGACAATTGCAATTGCTGCCGCTGCCAGTCCTGCTCTGCTAGCTAAACTGGGTGTTGGTGCCGGAGTCCAAGCCAGTGCCATGTTGCTGCCGCTGGCTCTGGCAATGATTGGTTTGTTGTTTTCTTTTCTTGGGATTTTCTCGATGAAAGTTCTAAAGGGAGTAGGCCCGGCAAAGGCTTTACATTATACGACTTTTATTGCTGCCGCTGGATTTTTAATTGCTGCTTTCTTTTATATCCAGTTTGCTGGTCTCAGCACTGGAATTTTCTGGGCTATTCTTGCTGGCACTCTAGCCGGGATTGCTATTGGACAGATTACCGAATACTACACTGCACATGCTCCCGTAAGGCGGATTGCTGAAGCGAGTAAAACCGGACCGGCAACCAATATCATCCATGGTCTGGCAGTAGGTCTTGAATCAACAGTTCTTCCAATCCTTATTATCTGTATCAGTATCTTTATTGCAAACTATTGTGCAGGACTCTACGGCATCGGGATCGCAGCTGTTGGTATGCTGGCAACTGTTGGTGTGACCATGACGGTTGATGCTTATGGTCCGATTGCTGATAATGCTGGTGGCATTTCCGAGATGGCAGGATTGGGTTCTGATGTACGTAAGATCACTGATGGCCTGGATGCAATTGGGAATACGACTGCCGCAATTGGCAAAGGGTTTGCTATTGGTTCAGCTGCTTTGACCGCGCTGGCTCTATTCTCCGCTTACGCAACGACAGTGGGGCTTGATGTTATCAACCTGATCAATCCAATGGTGGTTATCGGGATGCTGATCGGTGGTGCATTGCCATTCTTTATGGGAGCTCTGACTATGACCAGTGTCGGCCGGGCTGCCGGGGCAATGGTCGATGAAATTCGGCGCCAGTTCCGTGAAACTCCAGGATTGCTAGAAGGCAAAGAAGGAGTTAAGCCTGATTCTCAGCGCTGTATCGATATTTCTGCCAAGGCTGCGTTAAAGGAAATGATTCTGCCGGGTGTAATCGCTGTTTCTGCCCCGGTTCTGGTCGGTTTCCTGTTAGGCAAGGAATCTCTGGGGGGCATGCTTGCTGGTGCAACGGTCACCGGGGTTCTGCTGGCACTGATGATGTCAAACGGTGGTGGTGCCTGGGATAATGCCAAAAAGTACATTGAAAGCGGCCAACTGGAAGGTGAAGGGAAGGGCAGTGATGCTCATGCTGCAGCGGTTATCGGTGATACGGTCGGCGACCCCTTCAAAGATACTTCCGGTCCCTCCATGAATATCCTCATCAAGCTGATGAGTGTTGTTGCGTTGGTAATTGCTCCGCTGTTGGTTTGATAGCTGAGTCAACAAAATGTTCTACCTGATAGCCGGAGCTGATGCTCCGGCTATCGTCATTTTTACAGGGGAAGTTATGGGATTCAAATGTGGCATTGTCGGTTTGCCAAATGTTGGGAAGTCGACGATTTTCAATGCAATTACTTCTGCCGGTGCCGAATCGGCAAACTATCCATTCTGTACGATTGAACCAAATGTGGGAGTTGTTGCTGTGCCAGATCTGCGTCTGGATGCGTTGGCAAAGATTGTTAATCCTAAAGAAATTGTCCCTACCAGCATGGAGTTTGTCGATATTGCCGGATTGGTGCGGGGTGCCAGTCAAGGTGAAGGGTTGGGAAATCAGTTTCTTGGCCATATCCGTCAAGTTGATGCTATCGCCCATATCGTCCGTTGTTTTGAAGATGAAAATGTTGTCCATGTTG
>Ga0256840_1002412_pt1 | contig 16456 bp, 22 predicted proteins | sample 355202metaG_FD_185969 | JGI IMG/M metagenome (GOLD analysis project Ga0256840, IMG submission 185969) | Hydrothermal vent microbial communities from Mid Atlantic Ridge, Atlantic Ocean - 355-202 | ecosystem: Environmental > Aquatic > Marine > Hydrothermal vents | place: Atlantic Ocean: Mid... | reverse complement strand
TATAGTCATAGAGCGGTTCTGGAGAACACTGAAGTATGAAGATGTATATCCAAAAAGCTATAGAACTATAAAGGAGGCAAGAAGAGGAATTGAAGAATATATTAATATTTATAACAAAGAGAGACTGCATTCAAGCTTGGATTATTTAACACCTGATGAGGCGTACTATAAAGGTGCAAATAATATGTGCTATAATGCTAGAACTGTGCTACTTGGAGTGGCTTGATGATTGGAATAAGAAAAGATTGTGAAGTGGTCTTGACAAATGGGGACAGAATACCTTCTGGATTTTTATTTACAAAAGCATATTTGTATAGAGCATAGAAATAAGGGATGAATATAGTAATAAAACCCATTGAAATATAATCTTTTTCTAATAATAAATAAAAAAACTCTCCTACAGAATCAATTAGCATTAAGAAAAATATAAATTTGCAAATCTCTTTTGATAAATTTTTTTTCTTAAAGACATAACCATATAATCCTAGTAAACTAAATATATATATTAAACCGATTACAACATCATATGTAGCTGATAGATAACTTATATCAGTTTCAAAAAAATCTATGTCATCTATAAATATAAAAGCACCTATTCCTAGAAAGTGTAATCCTATGAATAGCCAAAAATATATTTTCCACATTATTTTAGTGATAATTTTTCCTTTAGTGTTCAGCCCGACCGTTGCACGTTGCCGCAAAGCGGGAACGTCGCATCGGCAGTCGTGAGCGATAATTTTCCGCTAGGGAAATTATTGGTCTCCTCGTTTTTGTTATATGCTTTGTAGTTTAGCTAGTTAATTGAAATATAAATTTCAATTTCATTTTGACCTTTATAATACTCAAAATCTGTTTTATATTTTCTTTTATACTGAGAATTTTCATTTGAAAAATACTCCCAAATTCTACCCCAAGTTTCAATTATTGCTTGTATCTTTGTATTGTCATCAGTTTGCTCAAATATTTTATTAAATACTAAATATTTACCTTTTTCTATTTTAACTGTATTTAGCTTATCATTTGAGATTTCATATCCTGCTAATACATCAAACTCACCATTTGCATCAGATTCAAAATTATAGTAAACACCATAAACTCTTTCGCCATCTTTGTAATTTACCTCTACTGTACTATCAAACTTTTGCCATATAGTACCTATCTTTGCAGTTTCTGGATTCATCTCATTAGAATTTTTTGTTCTTGTTTTAATACCATAGATTATTTTTTCTTCAATCTCTTCTATTCTCATAATTATCCTTTAATTTGTTTTGCTGTTATGATAGTAAAGCTGTGAGAGTTTACAGTCAAAATAGCATTATGTTTAAAACACTTAAAATAGTGATTTTTACCTTTTGTTTCTATATCCTCAATGGGAGTTGAAAGAAGAATTTTTTTTAAATAATTTTCTGTTTCACTATCTGATGAATTTGAGATATTAAGATTCTTTCTTATTCTGATAAATCCCATTGGAGTATTTCTAAATTGATTAGATATAGATATTTTTAAAATTTCATTCAATCTTATCCTTTGTGGTCGGTTTCATATAACGTTTAAGGAGAGCAATATTTGACCCGTGCTTGGGTCAAATATTGCTCCTGCATTTTGTTATATGTGTTAATTAAACCAATACAGGTTCAATTTTCGTTCCATTCTTTGTAAATGATAATTTTATTGGTGTAATCTTCCAGAAATAATCAATATATGATATTCCTAAGGTATCTGGTTTATTTGCAACTCCAGTTGTACTAAAGCCCATTTTTTTATAAAAACTTCTTAAATCTTTTTCTTTTTCTACATGTATTGCAACTTGTAATATAATGTTGTTTTGGGCTAAATGTTTTAATTGTTCAATTAACATTTTTCCATGTTTAGAATTTCTATATTCTGGAAAAACATATAGTGCACTTATAGCAACAATACCATTTTCTTTTACTGTACTGTCATCAAATGCTATAAAATACTTTGGAGTGTTTTTGAAATCACTATTTAAAAAATGTGTGTTCATATAAAACCGTTGTTCTAAAAAGTTTTTATCAACATCAGGCATACATTCTTGATATCCAATCATTAAACTATTGAATGATTGGGCATCCTCATTTTTCCAAGTGTGATTTTCATTATTTTTTACAATAAGTAGTGGGTCCATTATTTATTTTCCTTTTTCATATAACGTCGCATCGGTTGTCGTGAGCGATAAGTTTCCGCTAGGTAACTTATTCGTTCCTCGTATTTGTTGTCTTTTTAGAGCAGTTATTTATTTAAAATCTTGCTCTAATTTGTTTAAATGTTCCAAATATATGTTCTTTATGATAATCCAATGCATTCATATGAAGTCTAAACCTTGGATCACTTGGCCTAAAAATTTCTTTTCCATCTATTTCTTTCATAATTTCATTCTCTTTAACATTTGTATGTACATTTACAATATAATTATTAGATACACATTCAATTGTAAAAAAGCCTTTATCAAATGCCCAGTGTAAATCTCTACTTAAGGCCATTCCATTGGGGATAGCATCTGGTCCATTATGAGCTTGAGGCATTATATGTGCTGCCTCTAGGTTTGATAAGGAACTATATGTAATCGATTTACCAGTTATTGCACATTTCCCCATATAGGCAAACAATACTATATCTCTAAAATTATTGCTTTTAATTAGTCCTGTTTCATCTTCTGGCACTTCTTTATCTTCTTTTGCAATTTTTTCTAAATTATTAAATACATCAGTTTGATTTTCAATCATTCTATCAATTGTCTGTGCTGGAAATATTTTTTCTTCATCAGAAATCTCTATATCACATCTTAAGAATTCAAATTGATTGATTTCTGCTAAGAGATGGTTGACTGCTCTAATTCCTTTTTGCTTATCTTCTAATGCTTTGTTTAATAACTTATATTGTTCGTTGCTTTCATGTATAGTAAATAAGTTAAGTTTGTAATATATTTCGTCTTCAATTTTATATTTAGTAAAAGTGATAATATCATCTGGTTTAAATAAGTCTCTATTTACATCTATCTCATTTGTTATATAAAGTCTATACTCATCTCTAGTTTCACTTGGATTATCGGTTGCGGTTTTACTGTTATGATAAATATAGCTACTTGCTACTATTTTATTAGTTTGATCAACTATATTAATTAATACATTATCGTTTAATTCTAGCTTACTTAAATGAGGAAAAAACGATGCTGTTTCTTTATTGACAAAAAGGAATCGACCCGCTTTTTTAGCTATACCAGATCTATAACCTAATTCATTCTCATAACATTTATGAATATATATTTGACTAACTTGCATATCTTTCCTTTTCTTCAACAAAATATTTTTCTAATAAGTACTCGACAGATAGAGCAATTTTATTGGCTAATAATGGAGGCACTGCATTTCCTATCATTTTATAAGATGCACCCATGCTTCCTAGAAATTCAAAATCATCATCAAATGTTTGTAATCTTCCTGCTTCACGAGGAGTAATACTTCTCCCTTGCGTATGGTCAGGATGTATATGTCTCAGTCCATCTTTATACAAGTGTGCAGGAATTGTATTACTCTGTTTATCAAAAGCAAGAACATTATATTTATGAAAAGATGATTTTTTACCAGTTTTTTCATAATATAATTTTTTCAATGAGTCAGTGTCAGGATACATGATTGAACCATTAGCTACATCTAAAGCTAATTCACTAAAAATTTCTATATCTCTTTGACTATGAAACCTAGGAGTATGGTTTTTTATTGTAGAACTTTTTAAATGTGATATTCTTTTATCTACTTTTTCTTCAGTAGATAAAGGATATAAAGGGTCTAAATCTGATATAGCATCTGAAACAGTAGTTTTAACTTTAACTTTATGGCTTGGTAAAATATTTTTATAAAAATCATCTAAAATATTAATAGGGCTAGTAATAGTTGTATTTTTCCTAATACCAATTATTATTAATCTTTTTCTAATTTGAGGAACTCCGTAATCAGAAGAATCAAGTAAAGCCACTTTTTTTAGTTCTTTAGAAATGACATATCCTGCTCTGTCAAAATCATCAATGATTTTTTCTATTATATGTGTACCATCAGGTTTAGCACTTAATATTCCTTGCACATTTTCAAAAACAAATAGCTTAGGTTGGAACTCTTTAACCACTTTTAAATAACTTTCAAATAGATAGTTTCTATAATCACATTTCATATTATTTTTATCTTGAACCCTACCTGCAATTGAATATGCTTGACATGGTGGTCCACCTATTATAATATCAATTTGTGTATTGCCAACAAGTTTTTTTAGCCCACAATGACTTCCAAAATTATTATCATTTTTATAACCATTAAGTAACTCATCCATTCTTTGAATATCAAAATGCATTACTTTATTATCAGCCGAATCAACTTTCCATTTAGTAGTAAGTCTATTCTTTAATGTATCACTTGCATTTTTATCCCACTCAACAAAAGCATAAGGTCTAAACATATTTGTTTGTTCGAATCCGTCAGTAAGACCACCACAACCAGCAAATAAATCGATATAATTATATTTATTCATTTTCTAAAACCTTTTTTAGTTGTTTTGCTATATGAAAACCAAGCAATGGAGGCACTGCATTTCCAACTTGTCTATATTGTTGAGTTTTTGTTCCTAGAAATTTAAAATTATCTGGAAAGCTTTGAAATCTTGCATTTTCTCTTACCGTAGGCACTCTATTATATTTGTAATGGAAATGATTTCTATGTCCAGTATCAATAGTCTTTGATGGTTTTTTACTATGATACCGAGTCCAAGCTTCATTAAATTTCCTACTATCACCTACACCTTTTGGTAAATCTTTATGATTACCACCTTCAGGTACTTGAGCTATTACACTTTTAACCAAGTCTGTATGCTGTGTTCCTATATGATTATTAATTTTTTTTGAATTTAGTCTCATCTTTATTTGATAATCTGAATTTGCTTTACATATGTAATCAATATTTTCATCTCCCATGGTTCCTTCAAGTGAGGGTAGGTCGGAAATTGCTTTTTCACAAGTTATATATTCATCTTTACTTAAAATTTTATCAGGAAATTTAAAGTCGCCATAATGCTCATCTAATCCTACAAAAAATAATCTTTTTCTAATTTGAGGAACACCATAGTTTGGAGCATACAAAATTTCAGATTTTTTAGTGTATTTATTTTCTTTAAAATTTCTTTCAATTTCCTCTTTAGCTTTACCATTATATAGTGTTGCTAATCCAGGAACATTTTCTATAATAATTGCTTTTGGTTTTTCATTTAGCATCTTTGCAATTTCAAAAACAGAGTAAAAAAGCTTGTTTCTTTCGTCATTCTCTTTTCTTGAACCAGTTAGTGAAAATCCTTGACAAGGAGGTCCTGCAATTATTACATCAACTCCGCCTTTTTCGTTTAAAAAGTCCACTATCTCTTGCAAATTATCTATTTTTGATAAATCAACATTTTTTGTATCTGCATTATTGTGATTATGTTTGAATGTTTTTAAAGCAACATCAACATTGTCAATACCTAGAACAACATCAAATCCTGCTTCTTGAAATCCATATGAAAAGCCACCACAGCCTGAAAACAAATCTAATACTCTCAATATATATTTCCTTATGTAATACTTATTGACATTTTATCAAAAAAAAAATTACTTAGAGTAAAATATGACATATTGCAAAATATTACTTTAGAAGACAACTATTTATTCAACGAACATTATAACACACTTAGCTCTATATTTAACAATTAACTAACGCCAAAAATGTTCGTTGATTTGTTGAAAATATCTCATTTTGTAATATTTTTGTCTATTTTTTTTAATTTTTCTCTATAATCCTTAAAAATAAAATGTGTTTTTAAAAGAAATATGGTAGATATTTGAACACTTTGTGTGGTATTTGTTGAAAAACCTTTTAAAAGAATGTTTTGTTCCTTAAGGTGAAGAGGTAGATATGAGTCAAGGATTAAAGAGGCTAGTTTGATAGCTGTTCTCCTATAAAACATCAAAGACTTTGCAAAAAACTTCTCACAGCACTCTTAAATCCATCTGGATTTTCTATCATGCTCATGTGTCCGCTATCGCTTAAGCTCACTAGTGTTGAGTTTTTTATATTTTTTGCCATTTTTGCCATTGTTTCTTTTGGTATCACTTTGTCATTTTCGCTTGTTATCAACAAAACAGGAATTTCTATCTCTTCCAAGCTCGGAGTTGTGTCAGTTCTGCTCATCATCGCTAGTAGTGCAGCTTTTATACCTATGGGATTGAAGTTCATGATATTTTTTTTGATTTGTTTTATCTTTAGTGGTTCTTTTTTGATAAAATTTTCACTAAAAGCAGCTAAGAAAAAAGCATCTATAAAGGGTTCAAGCCCTTTAGCATCTATGTTTGAAATGCCAGTAGAGCGTTTTAGTTTTGCTTTGTTATCGTCACTTTTTGTTGTGGTATTTGCAAGTATCAGTGCCTTATAGCTTTCTCTTTCATTTGCTCTAAGTGCAATATATCCGCCCATAGAAAATCCACAAATAATAGGCTTGTCTAGCTTTAATCCCAAGATAACTCTCTCTAGGTCTTGAGTATAACTTTCCATTGTAAACTGAGCCGTACCTAGCTCGGACTCGCCAAAACCTCTAATATCATACGAGACACAATAGTGGGTATCTTTAAACTCATCTATTACATCATCCCAAAGAGTTTGATCATATGGAAATCCATGTATAAAAACTATAGCTTGGTTGGTATCTTCACCAAACGTCTGGACATTTATACCTTCAATCATTTTATGCATCTTAAATCCTTTTTTTTGTAAAATAGTCATAGTAATATTAATTATACAATAATAAATTTATAATCATTGATTTATAATCTATTTGAAATATTTAGTTATAATTTTTTTATAGGTTGTATATATGCACCTAAAACGCACAATAAAAGGGTTAAAATGGTAATAGTTTTTACAAAATTTCCAATCAAATTAGAGTTCAATGAACAATACGCTGCTCATCTTAAAGTCGCAGTAACAAAACATCAAGTTGAAGAACAACCTGGTTTCATAGATATGAAGCTTTTAGCTCCACAACATATGCCTCATGTTTCTGAAGCTAACAATTTTACAATCGAAACAACTTGGAAAGATATGAAAAGTTTTTTAGACTATACAAAAAGTGATGCATTTTCAAAATCACATGCAGATATGCCACCAAGAGATTGGTTTAGTGGTCGTCCTGAAGTTGAAGTTTACGAAACAATAGACTAAAATCATAAAGGGGATTTCCCCCTTTTTTTTCTAAAAAAGTGCAGAGGAGTGCAAGTGTCTTATTTTGTTTACATCCTTGAGTGCAGCGATAGCAGTCTATATACAGGTATTGCTAAAGATGTTACAAAGCGTTTAGATGAGCATAACCACTCAAAAAAAGGTGCAAAATACACAAAATCACGACGCCCTTTAAAACTTGTACATGTAGAGCCTCATAGCGACAGGGGATCTGCTCTACAGCGTGAGTTTGCCATTAAAAAACTTACGAGATTACAAAAACTTAAATTGATATCACTAGATAAATCGTAGTAATAAAATATTTTCCCTCAGTCGTAAAAATTAAGATATAATTCAATAAAAAAGGTTTATATATGAGAATAGTTTCCGTCGTTACAATTATTGCGTTCACATCGAGCATGGCATTTAGTTTTAGTTTTTCAAACTTGATGGATGAGGCAGTCAAAGCAACCACGACTACGAGTTCACAATCAACAGCTTCTGTAAGTTCAAGGTTGAGCAATTCAACTGTGACAAGTGGCTTGAAAGAAGCTTTAAGACTTGGTGTTGATTATGGAGTGAAAGAGTTGAGTAAAAAAGATGGTTATTTGAGTAATACAAATGTCAAAATACCGCTACCAGATAAACTTTCTAAAGCAGAGAGTTTGATTAGAAAATTTGGTGGAGATAAAATTGCAGATGACCTCATAGTTTCCATGAACAATGCAGCAACCGAAGCTGCACCAAAAACAGCTAGTATTTTCGTAGATGCAGTTGATAAGATGAGTATCGAAGATGCACAAAAAATACTCTCAGGTGGCGATGAAGCAGCTACTCAATACTTTCAAAAAAACACAACTAGCTCACTTGTATCTATGATTAAGCCCATCGTTCAAAAAAGTATGCAAGACAATGGCGTAGCGAAATACTATGACACTTTCAATGAATTTTATAGTTCAAATGTTAAAGGCATGGTTGATAATAGTTCAGTTATGAATATGGCAAAAAGTTTTGGAGTTGATCAGTACTTGCCATCTGATAAAGATGCAAAATTGGATGATTTTGTAACCCAAAAAGCGATTGATGGGTTATTTAAAATGATTGCGGCAAAAGAAGCAGAGATACGAAAAAATCCTATCGCACAAACTACTTCTCTTTTAAAGCAGGTCTTTGGGAATTAGCCAAAACTTCTTTACATGTAAAGGGGAGATTTTATCCCCTTTTATTTAATCTTTTTGTTTAGCTTCATTTTACTATTTTTTCTTTTTTTAACATCTGCTTTTTTTTGAGCATTTCTGTCAGTTACTCTTTTCTTTCTCATTCCAACAACATTGTTTGCAGTGGTGTTTCTTTTTTCTTGGCTACGCTCGATTTTGCCTCTGAGCGTGTTTTTTCTAGCTTCTTTTTCAACCCAAACTTTTGGCTCATACCCTTCAAAAAACTCAACTTTAAGTCCATATTTGAGTAACTTTTCAATATCTTTTAAAACACTTTTTTCTTCTTGACAAACCAAAGAGATAGCCTCTCCCTCATTGCCCGCTCTGCCTGTTCGACCAATACGATGGATGTAGTCTTCCGCATCTCCAGGAAGCTCATAGTTGATGACATGTGGAAGTTCTTCTATATCCAAACCTCTCGAAGCGATATCTGTAGCCACAAGAACGCGAATTGCTCCAGTCTTAAAATCTCTAAGCGCCTTGGTACGTTTAGAATGTGCTTTATCGCCATGTAAAATCAATGTTTTTAAACCACTTTCTTCAAGATATTTTCCAACTTCATCTGCTCTTTGTTTGGTTTTAGTGAAAACCAATACTTGATGCCAATTACGAGAGCCTATCATAAACGATAATAATGCCGACTTTTTGTTTTGGTCGCACACATAAATAGTTTGCTTAACTTTTTTTGCTAAATCACCTTGATTGTTTATCGCAATTTTGATAGGCTTTTTTAAGGTAAGCTCTGAAAATCGCTTGACTGATTTGTTTTGTTCTACAGAAAAAAGTAGTGTTTGTCGTTTTTTAAGAACCAACGCTGAAATCGTCTCAATTTCTTCCCAAAACCCCATATCTAAAATCCTATCTGCTTCATCGAAAACGACTATTTCTACTTTAGAAAGATCAAGATTTTCTTGTTTGATGTGTTCAAGTAAACGCCCAGGAGTTGCTACCAAGATATCAACACCACGATCAAGTTTTTTAGTTTGTGGAGTAAATTTAACACCACCATGAACCGAACAACTCTCTAGTGAAAAGTTTTTACCATATGATTTAAAACTTTTTCCAACTTGCGCTGCAAGTTCTCTAGTCGGAACCAAAACAAGTGCTCTTACTACTTTTTGTATCTTCTCTTTTTTAGCCAAAAGTTGCAAAATAGGAAGTGCGTATGCAGCTGTCTTTCCTGTTCCAGTTTGTGCTGTTACCATCACATCTTTACCATCTAAAATCAGAGGGATAACTTTTTTTTGCACAGGTGTTGCTCTTGTATAGCCTAGCTCATCTACAGCTGTGACCAAAGCAGGCACTAAGCCTAGTTTTTCAAACGACATAATATTTCCTTATTTCATTTCTTGTTTAGATTCCAACTCAGTTTTCTTTTTTGCTCGTTTTGTTGCTTTTTTATGAGAAGGTTTTTTTGTTTTATCTTTTTTGATTTTTGGTGGGCTTTTTGTATGTTGGAAGTTTTCTATCTTTTCTTCTTTCATCTTTGATTTCATCATAAACTCTATTGTTTCTAGCACCACTTTATCTTCTGTGCTTACGAGAGAGATTGACTCTCCAATTTCATCAACTAACACTAGTCTATTGAAGTAATCAGAAGCTTCTAGTGGCAGATCAAAACTCACAACAACTTGCACGTTTTCAAGTTTGAGTTTTTCTAAAATCCTATCTGTAGTGATTAGGATTGTTAGTTTTTTGGAGTTAAATGTATTTTGCGCTTCTTCTATCTGTGATGCTCTATGATTACCATGAATAGCAAGCGACTTAAGTTCTTTTTTATTAAGAAAATCCATAAGCATATCAGCAGTTTTTTTGCTTTTAACAAGCACTAAAAGTTGTTTATTGTTAAGATTTTTTAGTATTTCCATAAACATTTCATATTTGTCATGTTGCTGCACAAAATAAGCAACTTGTTTAGTGCGACTAGCAACGCTTGCATTGTCACTATATTTTTTTGTCGTAGTAGTATTATCCATAATAATAAAATCCTTAAATATTTAACCCTGATTATACCCAATATATTATATACTAATCCTAAATCAAAGATTATACTCATCTTGCTAATATTACTATTTCAAAAGAGTATATCAAGGAACTAACTTATAATGAAATATCATAGAGCCTATATAGAACTTACCAACATATGTGGATTGGAGTGTAGTTTTTGCCCTCCTAAAACAAATCCTACGGCTACCATGAAGTTAGATTTTTTTGAGAAAATATTACTACAGCTAGCTCCATATACTAAAAAAATAGCTCTACATGTAATGGGTGATCCATTGGCTCTTAAAAACATAAAAGAGTATTTGGACATAGCATCCAAGTATGATTTTGAAGTGATGATAACAACAAGTGGCAAATACCTCAATAATCATACAAACATATTTCACTCAAGTCTAAAACAGATAAATGTTTCACTCAATAGTTTTAACAAAAATTCTATGAAAATATCGTTTGACACATATATGGATGGCGTTTTTAAACTATGTGAAAAAAGAGTTGATGAAGAAGTATTTATAAACCTCAGACTTTGGAATTTGGATGAAAATGGTACTGAAAACGCATACAATTTAAAAATATTTGAAAAACTAGCAGATTATTTCAAAGTGGTTTTTCCAAAAGACATCCTAATGAACCCTCCAAAATCCTTCAGATTGTCCAAAAAAATACTTTTACATTTCGATAGCTATTTTGAGTGGCCTTCACTCCAAAATACTCACAATACTCAGGGCTTTTGTCATGGACTAAGCTCCCAGATAGCCATACTAGCCGATGGTAGAGTAGTGCCTTGTTGCCTCGATGGAGATGGAATCATAAACTTAGGAAGCTTACATGTAAACACTTTGAAAGAGATTTTAAACTCAAAAAGAGCAACTGACATAGTAGAAGGATTTAAAAATAACAAAGCCGTAGAAGAACTTTGTGCTAAATGTTCATTTAAAGATAGATTTAACTAGATAATTTGGCTAAAATAAAATTATAGAAAAAATTATATGGAGAAAATAATGACAATAACAAAACAAGTAACATTTATTGCTAAAGTTGATGGTATAGAAAAGATGAAAGAGCTTTTGATAACTATGGTCAAAGCATCGCAAGCAGAAGAGGGTTGTCTGTTTTATCATATATGCCAGCTTAAAGTTGAGCCTAGGAAATTTGTAGTGCTTGAGTCATGGAAAGATGATGCAGCTTTAGATTTTCATAAAAATTCTGCCCATTATAAATACTATAAAACAAATTTTGAACCATTTTGTGAAGAAAAAACTTTTGATGATTTAGAAGTTTTATGAAAAACCTCTGGAATGATATAAATCTTAGAGTTTTTACTTCTAATCTGCTTGGTCAAAGTGATGAGTTGGTTTTACATGGAGGTGGAAATACTTCTGTAAAAAGCATTGTAGATGGCGAAGAGATACTTTTTGTCAAAGGAAGTGGCTGGGATTTGGTTTCTATCAAAGCTGAGGGATTTGCTCCTGTGAAGATGAAAACTCTTTTAGAGATGGCAGGATTAGTGGCTTTGAGCGATACAGATATGGTTTCAGGTCAAAAAGATGCGATGATAGACAAAACTGCTCCAAATCCTTCAGTTGAAGCGATACTTCACGCACTTATACCTTTTAAGTTTGTTGACCACACTCATGCTGATGCAGTTGTGACTATCTCAAATTCAAAAGATGGTGTAAATCTTATCAAACAAGTTTATCTAGATTTTTTAATCGTGCCCTATGTTATGCCAGGATTCATTTTGGCTAAGACTATCCATGAGATGACACAAGGTTTTGACTGGTCTACATGTAAAGGTATTATATTGCACAATCACGGCATATTTACCTTTGATGATGATGCCAAAAAGTCGTATGACAAGATGATAAAAGCAGTAAGCAGGGCAGAGGATTTTTTAAAAGACAATACAGAAGTAGATATAAAACCTTTACATGTAAAGAATAAAATCAAGATGAGAGAGTTAAAAAAACTAATAGAGAAAGAAAAAGGCCATGAAGTAGCTCTACATGTAAACCAAACTCCGTTAGCACTTTTTTACGCTTCACAGCCAAATTTGAGAGAGTTTGCAACTCGTGGTGTTCTGACTCCAGAGCACATCATAAGAACAAAAAGAGTCCCTTTGATTGTCGAAGACGATAGTTTAGAAACATCAATAGAAAATTTTAAAACAGACTATAAAAACTATTTTAACAAGTTTAAAAAAGAAGAGATATGCCTAAATACAGCTCCAAACTATGCAGTCATAAAAGATTTTGGCATAGTAACTTTTGGGAAAAATGAAAAAGAAGCAAACATCTTAAATGACATAGTAGAGCATACAATGCTAGCAATTTTAAGGGCAGATAAGCTTGGAGGATACAAAGGCATTAGCCTGAAGGATTGCTTTGAGATGGAGTACTGGGAGCTTGAGCAGGCGAAGTTGAGAAAGATATAGATTAGCGTGATTTAGTTTCTAAACTGTTTATAAACCTTTTAAGTTTTATAGCCGCTTGCCTTTGAACTTTATTTCTAACTAAAGAGCTCCAGCCCAACACTAAGCCAACTGTTCCTAGTGCCATATAACTCCATTTCCAAAAATTAAAATTATCATGATGTTGAATGATTTTTCCATCTTTAAAGCGAAAAGATGCATGGATTTTGTTATGAACTTTTCGATTTGTTTTGGAAAAAATGTATTTTGCTTCCCAATAAGCATTGCCCATTGTATCGTCCGCTTGTACATCTTTAAATGTCAATTCAAATTCTTGAGCTTGTGAACACAACATCTTCCACATAGCCCCAACTTCACTGCCTTTTAGTCTTGGAAATACAGAATCAGAAAACTTTATGTCTTCATGATAACACTGTACCATGCCATCTGCATCAAGTGCTTTAAAGCAAGAGTAAAATCTTTCAATTGTTTCTATGTTTGAGTGCATGTTGTTTTCTCTTTAATTGCATTCTCTAATTTTTTCAGTGCTTCTTTTAACATTGATTGTAGGCATGCAATTGTCATTCTTGTGTATCTGACTTATTTTATAGTTTACAATACTTTTTGCCAAAATAAAGCATTACCCGTTTTAGAATCTAGCTCATAGCTTGAAAATCCAAACTTACTGTAAGACTTTTTGGCAATCATGTTTCCTGATAAAACTTCTAGTGTAAGTTTACAGCACCCCTTTGCGATAGCAATATCTTCGACTTTTTTTAGCATTTTTTGATTAAGACCATTCTCTCGGTATTCTTTTAAAACAATTACATCATGAATGTTGATTAAAGGTTGACATGCAAATGTAGAAAAGGCTTCAAAGCAATTCATTAATCCCACTGGATTACCATCTACATAACAAATCACAGTCAATGCATGAGGAAGTTTAGATAGTTCTTTGGCAAGATTATTTTTTACTTTCTCAGGAAGTGCTTTCCCTCCACCCATTGGATCTGTTGCATATGTATCCATAAGAAAAGCAATATCTTTGGCATGATTTGGATTAAGATAATTTGCTTTGACAATATCTATTTTCATTTTTTTCCTTAGTGTATTTGTGCGTAAGGTCAGTTATCAAATTGTACTAAATTTAGGTTTAATTTGGGCTCAAATAATTTTGCTATAATCCCAATATAAAAAACTTACAAAGAGAGACAATATGAACTGCTTGATGGCAATAGATGCAGGAACAGGAAGTGTGCGAGCTGTTATCTTTGATACCAAAGGCAATCAGATAAGTGTTGGGCAAAGAGAATGGACGCACTTAGAAGAGAGTGGTGTGCCAAATAGCATGAGCTTTGATTGTGAAAAAAACTGGGATTTAGTTTGTACATGTATAAAAGAGGCTTTACATGTAGCTGGGCTTAAAGGCGAAGACATAGTGGCTTTGAGTGCGACAAGCATGCGTGAGGGGATTGTTCTTTATGATAAGGATGGAGTGGAGCTTTGGGCTGTTGCCAATGTAGATGCTAGAGCAAGTAAAGAAGTCAAGTTTTTAAAAGAGAATTTTAAAGGTATTGAAGAGGAGTTTTATCAGCTTTCTGGGCAAACTTTTGCTCTTGGTGCATTGCCTCGGATTTTGTGGCTTAAAAACAATCGTCCAGATGTTTATGACAAAGTAGCAAAAATCTCTATGATTGGGGATTGGATTTTGGCTCGTTTGAGTGGAGTGTATGCAACTGATCCGAGTAACGGTGGAACTACAGGGATATTTTCTTTGAAAAATCGTGATTGGCTTCCTGCTATGGCAAAAAAAGTTGGTTTGAAAGATACTATTTTTCCACAAACTTTAGAAGTTGGAACTCTCATGGGAAGCGTTACATGTAAAGACTCTGGCTTGGGTGTAAACACCAAAGTCGTGATGGGCGGAGGAGATGTTCAGCTTGGTTCAGCTGGACTTGGAGTGGTTGAAGAAGGACAAGTGGCTATCCTTGGTGGTTCGTTCTGGCAGCAAGTAGTAAACATACCAAGTTCAACTTTGCCTCCGAAAGATATGGGTATACGAGTAAATCCTCATGTTGTTGATGGACTTAGTCAGGCTGAAGGGATTACATTTTTTAGTGGTCTTGTGATGAGGTGGTTTAGAGATGCTTTTTGTGATTTAGAAAAGATTGAAGCAAAAGAGAGAGGCATAGATACCTATGCTTTACTTGAAGAAAAAAGTAAAGATGTACCTGTCGGTTCTTATGGGATTATGCCGATTTTCTCAGATAGTATGAAGTATGGTAAGTGGTATCATGCAAGTCCAAGTTTTCTAAATCTCTCGATTGATCCGCTTACATGTAACAAGTATTCTATGTTTAAATCACTTCAAGAAAATGCTTGTATAGTCTCTGCGATAAACCTTAACAAGATAGAAGAGTTTACAGGTATGAAGTTTAGTGAGATAGTTTTTGCAGGAGGTGCTAGTAAAGGAGCACTTTGGTGTCAAACTCTTGCAGATGTAACAGGATGCAAGATAAAAATCCCGTGTGTAACAGAAGCAACAGCATTGGGTGCGAGTATGGCAGCTGGTGTTGGAGTTGGAATATATAAAGATATAAAAAGTGCAGCAAAAGAGTTGGTAGTATGGGGAAAAACATACAAACCAAATATGAAAAACTACGAGAGATATAATGAAATACAGTTAAATTGGCAAAAAGCCTATGAAATACAACTATCTTTAGTAGATAAAAATATAGCAACATCAATGTGGAAGGCACCAGGACTGTAAAAACTAAAAGTTTTTCTTGCTAAGGCAAAGCTTTAGTGAGAGGAATTTTCTAGGAATTTACTTCCTCGAAAAGGAGAAATTAAATGAAATTGACCAATGAAAATGAACACGAGTATAGATTTGGAACGCATGGACCAAAATACCTAACACAAGGTCCAAATGTAGATATGGGAGTAGTGGTCATAGGAACAGGAGAAGAGCATCCTTGTCATAAGCATGAAAGGCAAGAAGAGTCTTTTTTAGTTCTTGAGGGGCAGTGTGCTGTTTATCTTGATGGAGAGCGCATCGTTATCAAAAAAGGAGATTATCTTCAGTGTGATTTGGGTGAAGCTCATATGTTTATAAATGAGTTTGATAAGCCCTTTAAATCAGTGTTTATAAAAGCTCCTCATCTAAAGAAGAAGGATTCAGTTTATATAGATTGGAAACCTGGTATGGATTTTATTAACTGACCTTACGCACAAATACACTTTTAGATGGTTTAGCTTTGCCTTTAGTGTGAGGCAGACTCTTGGTAAACCTAGCCGTAGCTAAGATGAAAGATTCTAACGAAGCAATAAAGGCAAAGCTAGACCACCCTACGGGTAAAAGCATAAGATACCAACTGCTTCGTTAGATTTGTTTACCTTAGCTAAGGCTAGGCTTTCACAAATCTGCCTCACATTTGATATCTTATGCTTTTATACCCATCCTAAATCAAACTAACGCATAACAGCGTTTCTATTTTGTTCACTATTGAGGCAGATGTTCTCAAGCATAGCTGGCTATGTTTGAGGTTATCTAACGAAGAGAGTGGATAAAATAGAAA
>Ga0256840_1002411_pt1 | contig 16460 bp, 19 predicted proteins | sample 355202metaG_FD_185969 | JGI IMG/M metagenome (GOLD analysis project Ga0256840, IMG submission 185969) | Hydrothermal vent microbial communities from Mid Atlantic Ridge, Atlantic Ocean - 355-202 | ecosystem: Environmental > Aquatic > Marine > Hydrothermal vents | place: Atlantic Ocean: Mid... | reverse complement strand
ATAAGAACGCAAAGAACACCGACTGCTAAGCAGTTGTACCATTAAGGATAGAAAGAAATCACCAGTTTCTTTCTATTCGGTGCACTCTTACTAAAATTATACAAGCCTAAACTTATAAAAAAATAAATCTATGCTATCGTAGCTATCGCTTTCTCAATCCTCTTAATCACCACGTTCACACCCAAAATAATCATTGTTTCAGCTATCCTATTTGCTTTGAATTTATATCTTTCTTATCTATTATATCACTAAGACCTTATCTCAATACACCTCTTTACGATGTGCGACCCGTATAACGGAGATAAGTAAAAGATTATTCTCTTTCAAGTACACTATGCGGTAATTGCCTGCACGTTTTCGGTATTTGCCTTTGTGTTTACCTTGTAAACTTTTGTCCGAAGAAAAGTTTCCATTTTTCAAATCTATGATTTTACTTGCAACAAGGTTTTGTGTCTTTGACTCTAGTTTTAAAAACTCTTTTTCTGCACTAGCATCAAAGATGACTTTATACACGTATGCCAGCCTTAGCAAAAACCTCTTCAAGTGACAATGCCGTTGTCTTTCCCGATTTTAGATTGTCAATGCGTTTATCTGCTACCATCTCATCTAGCTTGTCAAAGTAAAGCTCTATAGACTTTTCTATAAGACTGGTACGAGATTTATCTAGCTCATTTGCGTATTCATCTAAGGTGGCTAACATCTCTTTTTCAAGTCGTATGTTGATTGCTTGTTTCATAGAAGCATCCTTTCTATTTGTATATACAATTGTAGTGCAATATACTCAAGAAGTCAATGCATACTATTTACTCTCGTATAATTTTTTAAACTTAGCAAACTTTATCTCCATATTTTCTTTTATAGACCATTGTTCTACGGATATTAAATCAAAATCATTTTCCAAAGCTACCCACACGGCTTGGTCAAGGGACTGCATATCATCCCAATGGTAATACGCTGCTAACCTATCTTTAATGCAATCTGTAGGTGTTAGAAGTTTTAACGTACCTGTCTCTGTTGTGCGGGATGACACCTCTTTGACAGGTGCATCACCTACGCCTAAAGGTCCTCTAGGAAACTCTATAAATAATGCGGTATCGGGATGTATAAAATAACGCTTCATCTTGTACTCTTCAAAGCCTAGTGTTTGCATGATTTCTTTTATTTTTCGGTGTCCACCGTTGAAACGGTCGATAAGGTCAATATCGTCAGAGGTGTATCTGCCTTTGCTATAGAGTTCAACACAACACCCACCTGAAAGTACTGTTTCAATACCCTCTTTTTCTAATGCATCACACACATAAGCTGCCAATTCTTCCATATTCATATTTATAATAGGCTTCATAATGGCTTTCCAGTTCTTCTAGGACGTTTGCGTTGCTTGGTTAATCTTTCTTGTTCTTCAGGGCTATAATACTCTCGTGCCTTTTCAAGTAAAGATACTAATTCATTTTTAAAAGCATAACGTGGATTTAACATAAAAAGTCTTGTGCGTCCTACTGTCTGATTCACTAGGATACTAGCCTTTTCCAAGTGTACTAACTGTTTTTTTATCGGGTCTACACTACTCCCGTAAAAATCTGCTATCTCTTTGGCATAACCTCGTTCATTGGCAAGGATATATTGCAATACCCGTTCTCTGTTTTTTGAACCGAATAATTCATCTAACATAAATACTCTTTTCTAGTTTACATAAACTACTTTATAGTTTTAAAATACTATATTATAGTTTATATATATTAATGTCAACTTAGGATTCTTGTAGTACCTCTAAAAACGCCGCCCCATACCTCTCAAACTTCACTTCACCTATGCCGTGAACGGCTAGCATTTCTTCTTTGGTTTGTGGTACTTTTGAGGACAAGTCTTTGAGGGTTTTATCTGAGAATACTATGTACGGAGGGATGCCTTTTTTAGAAGCTATTTCTGTACGTAAGGCTCTTAGTTTGTCGTACATCTCTGCGTCGTAGTCGTCAAAGTAAGAGACCTTCTTTTTGGCTTCTGCTTTTTGCACAGTAAGACGTTCTTTTTTGAGGTCTATGGTATGCACTCCTTTAATGACTTCTGCTCCAAACTCTGTGAGTTTGTAGACTTTAAACTCTCCTATGACTACGGCTCCTAGTTCTAAAAGTTTGTCACCTATGGTAAGCCATTGGTTTTTGGTATATTCATCTCCTATGCCATAGACTGAGAGTGCATCGTGTCCATTTTGTAGTAGGCGTTGTTCTTTGCTTCCTTTGAGGACATCTACGATGTAGTGTAGTCCAAAACTCTGCTCTGTACGTAAGATGGCAGAGAGCATCATACGTGATGCTGTGGTGATGTCTACTTTTTCTGAAGCTGGAACCGTACAGTTGTCACATTTTGTACCACAGTTTTCTATGCGGTCGTCAAAATAAGCTGCAACAGTTTGGTGTCTACAGTTCTCTGAGTTTGCGAAGCGTACCATGGCATCTAATTTGTTAAAGGCATGTTCGCGGTAAGGGGTGTCAGGTAGGTCTTCTATAAACATCTTTTGTTGCACGATGTCTGCTGCGGAGTAGAGTAATAGTGTCTCAGACTCTACGCCGTCACGCCCTGCACGTCCTATCTCTTGATAGAAATTTTCTATGGTTTTGGGCAGGGTCATGTGTACAACAAAACGGATGTTAGACTTGTCTATGCCCATACCAAAAGCGATGGTGGCTACAACTATCTGCACACGGTCAGCTACAAAGTCTGCGTAGGTAGCGTTTTTTTGCTCTGTGGGTAGTCCTGCATGGTATGCTTTAGCCTCCACACCTTTACCCTGTAAAAAACTGGCAATGTTCTCTGTGGACTTACGTGAAAGTGTATAGATGATACCTGCTTCATCTATGTGAAGTTTCAAAAACTCTAAAAGCTGTTGGCGTCCATCTTTTATGCGGTGTCGTGCATGTATGGTCAGGTTTTCACGAAAGAGTGAACCCCGTACACGCATAGGTGTTTGCAGTCCTAAGTTTGTGGCGATGTCCTGCTCTACTGCATTGGTGGCCGTTGCAGTAAATGCGGCTATGGGGGTGGTAGAGAACTGCTCTTTAAGTAGGCTCAAACGTCTGTAGTTTTCTCTAAATTCATGCCCCCACTCTGAAACACAGTGTGCTTCATCTATGACAAAAAAGTTTATGGGGAGTTGGTGCAAGAGGTTTAAAAAATAAGCATTTGTCAAACGTTCTGGGGCTACGTAGAGTAGTTTTATCTCACCAGAGCGTAACTGCTGTTCTATGGCCTGACTCTCTTCAAGTGTTTGCATGGAGCTTAACATGGCAGCTGAGATGTCGTTGTTTCGTAGGGCTACTACTTGGTCGTGCATGAGTGCTAACAAGGGAGAAACGACTACCGTGATGCCCTCCATGAGTAAAGAAGGGAGTTGGTAACACAATGACTTTCCTCCACCTGTAGGGAGTATCATCAGTACGTCTTCTTTGTTGAGTATGGCATCTACCACCTCTTCTTGCAAAGGGCGAAAAGCATCATGTCCGAAATAGTGTTTGAGGGTTTCTTTTTTATTCATGATGCAAGTGTAGCGTGAAAACCAAGAAAAGAAGAAAAATATGTCATATTGACATATTTTTAGTTAAATTTATAACCCACTCCCCATACAGGGTGAAAGTAGTTTTGTTCATTTTGTGGGTCTATTTTATTTTTAAGTCTGTTGACGGCTACGTTGACTGCGTTGTCATTGACTCCTTCACCATCACTACCCCATACCTCATCACGCAAGAAGTCTCTGGTGAGGTCTTTGTCTATGTGTTTCATGAAGGTGTAGAGCAACATAAACTCTAACTTCGTAAGTGACACAGACCTAGCACCTACATAGAGGTCTTTTTTGTTTAGGTCAATGGTGAGTTCTTTGTGTTTGAGTCTGTTTTGTTTTTGTAAAGCACCTGAGCGTTTGAGTAGTGCCTTTACACGAAGTGTCAACTCTTTAGGAGAAAAAGGTTTAGACATATAGTCATCGCCACCTGCATCAAAGCCTTCTTCAAGTTCTTCTTCATTGTCTTTTGCTGTGAGGAAGATAACAGGCACGTCATAGCCCACTTCTCTAAGATATGCTACAAACTCAGAGCCTTCCATTCCAGGTAAATTTCTATCTACAAGCATCAGAGCTGGTGTCTCTTCTTCTAAAAACTGTTCCACGTTTTGTGTAGACGTAAACCCTGTTACCGCGTACCCCTCTTTACTAAGGTGATACTCTATGAGTTCCAATATATCTTCTTCGTCTTCTATGACGACTATTTCAATCTCTTTTTGCATAAAAAGATTATAGCAAAAACTAGTGGGCTATAACTTTTGGACTAGAACTTGCTTATAACTTGCCTCCCATGCGTGCAAATATAATACGCTGTGCTATAGAGTCTAACCTATCAATAATTTTAAGATTTTTACGAATGTACTTGAGTAGATTAAAATACTCTTCTGCCAGCCCATCTGCCCCACATATCTTTTGTATGACTTCTTTTTCAAGGAGGGTATAGATGTCGTCTGTTTTTGAGTACTCTACATCTATTTTAGACGCAAGGTTTTTTATCTTGTCGTTGTCATCAAAGGTTTCAAACATTGCGAGTGTATACTCAAAAGCATTTACCGTACACGTGTTAATAACCAATGAACTTTGAATCAGCTCAATAATCGTTGCATTGTCTTCAAGTAACATGCTTTGCATATTTTTCAAATAATTGTTGATGTTACCTCTTACTCTATTCATGGCTGATGTGATTTTTAGGTACGAAACCATCTCTCGTAAATCTCTTGCTTCTGGTGTAAACTTTACAAAAATGAGTACGATATCATTGTCTATCTTCTCTGTGGTTTTAGAGATGTCTTTAATGTTTTTACGTGCTTTTTCTAAGGCTTGTGCATCTTTTGCTTTTAATGCCTCTAACCCTGCTATGTTTGCTCTAGACAACCCTTTAAGTACTTCTAAAACACTGTCTCTTACTGCGTGTCTTGCTTCACTATATCCTGTTAACATTATCCAAACCTCCCTGTTATATAATCTTCCGTCAACTTTTGCTGAGGGTTGAGAAATATCTTATCTGTCTTGTCAAACTCTGCTAAGTCACCTAGGTACATAAATGCCGTGTAGTCACTAAGCCTTGAGGCTTGTTGCATGTTGTGTGTTACGATGACTACTGAGATGTCTTTTTTAAGTTCGCTTATCAACTCTTCTATCGCCCCTGTAGATATAGGGTCAAGAGCAGAAGTAGGTTCATCAAAAAGAAGTACCCTAGGCTTAAGGGCAACAGCCCTTGCGATGCAAAGACGTTGCTGTTGTCCCCCAGACAAACCTAAGGCAGACTCTTTGAGTCTATCTTTTGTCTCATCCCAAATGGCTGCACCTTTTAAAGCTTTTTCTACTCTGCTTTGGAGTTCACTTTTATTTTTAAGTCCTGAGAGCTTTAATCCATACGCAACGTTATCGAAGATACTCATAGGAAAAGGTGTAGGCTTTTGAAATATCATCCCTACTTCTTGACGTAAGTTTATGAAGTCATTTTCTTTTTTTAGTTCTAAAATGTCTTGCTTTGTTCCATCTGCTCTGTAAAGGTCTATCTTACCTTCATAGCTGTTACCTGGGTAGAGATCGTGTATGCGATTCATGGCTCTAAGCAGTGTAGATTTACCGCAACCACTAGGACCTATCATCGCGGTGATTTTATTTTCCTCTATAGGTAAATTGATGTTGTTTAGTGAAGGCTTTGGAGCCCCTGCATAGGTAAAGGTAAAGTCTTTGAGTTCCATTACCAACTTCTCTTTATTCATCTTTGTATTCCTTTATTTTTTTGTTCTTATGGCAAATCGACCGATAAGATTGATGCACAGTACAATCGCTGTCAATATAAACGAAGCTGCCCAAGCAAGCTCTCTACTCTCCGAGTCTGGGTAGGTAGCAAGGTTATAGATGCTCACTGTAAGAGAAGGAAACTGTCCAGATAAATCCATAGTAAAAAACTGGTTATTTGCAGACGTAAACAGTAGTGGTGCAGTTTCCCCAATAATACGAGCAAAAGAAAGCAATACCCCTGTGGTAATGCCCACTTTAGCCGCACGTACTACTATCTGCAACACTATCTTATGTTTGGAGCCACCCAGTGCCATACCCGCTTCTCTTAACTCTGTAGGTACAAGGGCTAACATATTGTCAGTGGTGGAGATGATGATAGGTATCATCATCATAGCAAGTGCCACAGAGCCTGCCCAGCCATTGTACCCACCAAAAGGGTCGACTAAGAGTGCGTACACAAATACCCCTATGACGATAGAAGGTGCAGACATCATCACATCACTTAAGTTACGGATGACTGCGGCTCGTTTTGAGCCATGTCCATACTCGCGTAAGTAGATACCTGCCATCATGCCCACAGGAACAGCCACCACCGTAGCCATGAGTGCCATAGTGAACTGACCCACAAGAAGGTTACGTATGCCCCCTTCAACTAAGTCATTTGTAAAGGTACTCCAGTGAATACTTGTAATGCCTTTATAAGAAAGCGTTGCAAGTATCCAAAACAGAAAACTTATACCTATGAGTGCTGAGAGTGTCGAGAGTATCAAAATAATTTTATTGAGTAATAGTCTGTTCATTATTTAGCCTTTTTCATGAGTGGGCTTCTTCCTAAAAAATAAAACTTTGCCACAGTGATAATGGCAAAACTCACCACAAACAAGATGAGTGCCAAGAAGTACATAGAACTCATCTCTAAATCTTCTGCTTCAGCAAAGTTATTTGCCAAAAGTACTGGTATGGACGTAGTAGGGTCAGTAACCTTACTCACCGTAGTCATCACCGAACCTATGAGGAACGCCACAGCCATCGTTTCACCTAAAGCCCTACCAAGAGCTAAGATAATAGAACCTATGATGCCCCCTTTAGAGTAAGGCATAATGACATCTTTAATCACCTCAAACTTAGTAGCACCCATGGCGTAAGCAGACTCTTTAAGTACAGGTGGCGTAGTGTTCATAGCATCTCTAGTGATGGCTGCCATAAAAGGGATAATCATAATAGCTAGTACGATACCTGCGGTTAAAAGTCCTACCCCATTACCCCCAAATACCGACTGGACAATAGGAGCAAAATAAAACAATCCCCACATACCATAGATGATACTAGGAATGGCTGCAAGTAACTCAATGGCTATAGAAACAGGTTTAGCAATGTTTTGAGAAGCAATCTCTGTTAAAAAGATAGCAATACCCATAGCCAAAGGCGTGGCTATAAGCATAGCAATAATCGTACTGAGTAGCGTACCGATGATAGGTACATACCCACCAAAGATACCTCCCTCGTCATCTTCCCCAGGTTCCCAATCTTCTGTCCATAAGAAGTCAAAACCAAAGGCATGAAGTGCCTCTTGAGCATAGGTAAAAAGGATAGCAAAAATACCTATGAGTAAAAAGAAAGAAAGTGTTGCTGAGAAGAATGAAAAATTTCTAAAAAGTGTGCCGCCCATGTCTTTTATGCCTTTATCTATAATTTACGCGATTTTAATCAAAAGTGGTAACATTTTGGTAACCAATAACAAAAGTGAAAATTACAAAGAGAAATTGTTAGTGGTTACTAAAATGGTACCACATGCACCCAAGAGGTGCAATAAGTGGTGTGTATTCAAGGAGAGGGAAAGACTATTTAATCTTTTTTGCTTCCCAGTATGCTCTGATGGCATCTTTTGTAGAAGCGGGAAGTGGTACATAACCAAGCTCTGCTGCTGCTTTGTCTCCGTTAGTATAAGCCCATTCCATAAATGCTGTTACTTTTTTGTTCATTTCCATTTTTTCTTCTGGAAGTAAGATAAACGTTGCCGCAACGATTGGGTAAGAAGTAGCTCCTGCTGGGTCACCTATGACTGCATAAAAGTCATTGTCTGCTGTCCATGAAGCATATTTTGCTGCATCTTGGAAAGATTTTACCGTTGGGTTAATGAAGTGACCTTCTTTGTTTTCCACTTGAGCTGCTGGAAGACCCAGTTTAATCTTATATGAGTACTCTATGTACCCTATAGAGTTTTTGATTTGTTGAATGTTCGCTGACACGCCTGAGTTTGATTTACCTGCAACCACTTTAGCTGCTGCCCATTTTGGTTTTTTACTTACTTTTACTTCAGGATTGATTTTGTTTAAGAAGTAAGTGAAGTTAAATGTCGTACCAGATTTGTCAGCTCTTACACACGTTGTGATAGCTGCGTGAGGCAATTTTAAACTTTCATTTCCTTTAACTATCACCGCGTCATCCCAGTGAGTTGCTTTACCAGAGAAGATAGCATCAACTGCCGCACGGCTAAGTTTAAGTTCACCATCTTTTACCCCATCAATGTTATATGCAAGTACAATAGAACCAACTACTGAAGGGAACATGTAAAGTTTAGCGTCTCTAAGTTTCTCTGGTTTAAGTGGTTTATCGGAACCTGCAAAGTCTACCATTCTTTTTTTGATAGATTTGATACCGTCACCTGAACCTGTTGGTGTGTAGTTTACTTTTTTGCCTGTAGCTTTAAAGTACTCTGCTGTCCATGCTTTATATACTGGTCCAGGAAATGATGCTCCTCTACCTTTAAGTTCGTCTGCTTGAACTGCTGTTAATGCTACTGAAGCAACGAGAGCTGCTGTTACAAGTTTTTTAAATGTCATGTTGTTTTTCCTTTGAGAAAAGTGTGATATCCCTATGGGTACCCATCTGGATTGGGTGAAGTATAAAACAACTTGGAAACATTTTGGTTACAGTAAACCCAAATTATGCAATAGAATTGCCAAAATTAGCGATAGTGCTTGTGCTGTGGGTGTTTGCAAAGAATTTGAGTTTAACCCAAAGGTTAATCGATGATTATTTGTAAATGCCCACGGTGCAATGACTGTTGCTAGTTTGGTGATTTCTATTGCATATTTTGGGTTAAAATATAACGCTTTCTTTTACTCTCTTTCATGCGTTTCAAATCAACCAAAACAAATCCATCGATACAATAATTAAAGTTTTTGTCATAACCAAAATCCATAAAACTAACCCCGCCCTCTTCACACACTTCTGCATACTGTTTATACAATGTAGGTATAGTGTAACCCATATAGGAAAGCTCTTCTTTGAGCCTACGTTGGTCTCCACGGTAGTCTGTACCTGTAAATATCTCTTGGCAATACTTTTTCATCTCTTTGTTCAGTTTATAGCGTGCCTTGTGTTTTACGAGTCTCTCTTTAGGAGCAAAGTAAATCATATAAAAGTAAATAAGAAGTGCTTTTGCCTGTGCGGTAAAGCTATCACTAAGGCTTACAGGGCCAAACAAATAACGTATATTTGGACGTGTCCTCACATACGCACCTATACCCTGCCACAAATAATCAAGTGCTCGGGAGTTCCAGTATTTTGGCTGTACAAAACTTCTACCTAGTTCTAGTCCCTGATTAAAATACGCTTCAAACCCTTCTTGGTACTTAAAGAGTGTACTAGTATAGAGTCCCTCTACCCCAAAATCTTCAACTATCTCTCTACAGTCTCCTATACGATATGCCCCTGCGATTTCTAAATTTTCATCATCCCATATGACTAAATGTTTATAGTAAAAATCATAGCTGTCTATATCGCGTTTTTCGCCAGAACCTTCACCGACATGTCGGAAACTTATCTCTCGTAGACGTCCTATCTCTTTAATGACAGCATTTTCAACCACGCTCTCATAGAGTATGATCTTTTTGCCATCATTTGTACTGCCTAAGAGTGTTCCTGCTTTTAGTTCAGACTTTATGTCACTAGGTGCTTCTGCTAAAGAGATACCCTTTTCCACTTTCAAAATGGTTTTTTTACCTTTAGCCACTCGGTAAAAGTGTCTTCTTATGAGCTTAACTACCTCTTTATGTGAGAGGTTTGGCATGGTATAGCCTTCATATGGTATGGCATTTCCTACAGTAAACCCTATCTCTTTACCTTTGGCTTTGAACATCTCATGCGGTAAAGTGGCAGTAGCAAAGCCTCTATTTAGCATAGATAACATATAAAAACTTTTAGAGTTTTTTGCATCGATATAGATGGGTAAGATAGGCGACTGCGTTTTAGAAGCTATTTTATAAAACCCTGTTTTCCATGCCGTGTCTCTCACGCCATTTGGTCTTGCACGGCTCACTTCACCTGAAGGAAAGATAATCACTGCTTCTTCATTATCTAGTGCATGGTAAATACCATCTAGTGTAGCTTTAGTCGTTTTGCCTGTCATATTGTCTACAGGTATTACCAACTCTTGTAGGTTTTCAAATTGTCCCAAAAATGCATTGGCAACTATCTTGATATCTCTACGAACCTCTTTTAGAAGGTGAATCAGTGCCATAGCATCTAATGCTCCCAATGGGTGATTGGCTATAATAACCACACGACCATAAGAAGGAATGTTTTGCATCTCATTTTTATGGATATGTATATCTACATCAAAGTAGTCTACGACAGCTTCTACAAAAGAAAAAGTATCTTTATGTGCATTGTCTTCTAAAAAAGTGTTTATTTGATTTTCATGAAAAAATTTTTTCATACCAGAGAAGAGTAATTTTTTTGCCAATGCTGGATAGTGTTCTACCCTAGGGTAATGGTGAACTAGATAGTTTTCTACACTAAGCTGTTGCATTAGGCTATCCTATAGATGTTGTTTATCTCATGTACCAAATGCTCTTTAACTATTTTAGCTTTCTTGTGTACAGAAAAAAGTTCTTCTACCAACTCCCACTCTTCATAAATAATCTCAAAAGCTTCTTCTAGCGTAATAGTAAACTCATCCGCCAGCCTTTTGGCTAACTTTTCTAACTTTTTCTCAGATATCATCATCAACTCTTGCATACATGCACTCCATTATTCAAATAATAAAGTATAAATAAAAATGATAACAATTTGAAAACAATTTACAATTATGCACTTTTCTTATCTTTAAATCGCACCCTTACCTTTTCTAAAGATTTGTCAAAGGCAGGTATAGATTCTTTTAACAAAAGCTTTTCTCTTTTGTCTATGTCATGTCCCAGTGTTTTTTCAAAAGAGGCTAGTTTTATTCTTTTATATAAATCCATAATCTTTTCATTGGTCAGTCCTCCTAAGAAATTTCTCAAAAGTAAAAATTTTTCATATCGTGTCTCTTTCACTTTCAATCCACTCTCTTCTAATGCTATAAGAGTCTTCTTGTAAGTACTACTGTCTAGCAGTTCTCTATCAAAGTCTTGATTGATAAAATGGTCTACTACAGTTGTAAAGTAATGCCTAAAAGGTTTTTTAATGTTTTGCACTTTTTTAGAACCCCATATATATTTTGCAGCGATATGGTGAAAATCTTTTCTTAATTGCTCTATCTCTTTAGAACAAGGAACAAGCTCAGCATGTTTATCTAGCATAAAGTTTCTATGAAATGCCATCGAGATACTATTCATCACATTTTGAAACTCTGTTTTAGCATGACTCTCTTGATTGAGTAGGCTTATCAGTAGCTCTTTGATGGTCATTTTATCTATGTGTTTTTCACTTTCAAAATGTTTCACATATATCCTACATACTTTACGTAAGTCTTTCACACGTACCGTAGATGTTATGCCTCGAAGAAGTATCTCTTTTAACTTTTCTTTAGAGTAAATGTTTAGTGCATCAATGATATCTGTCACTCTGTAACGGTTTTCATCTGCGATATCCATAGCCTGACACAGTATCGTCTTACTGGTACTATTATGTACCTCTACACCTTTGCCTCTTAGGTACTGCTCTTCTATGATTATCGCCTCACTTAAATAATCTTTCATATACATATACTCAGGGTACTCTCCTAACTCTTTTCTGCGTTTCACCAAAGAAGCCAACGCATAGTGCTTGATGTCCTTTGGAAGCATGTCAAATAAAGCATACTTTTCTATCCGCCTAAAGTTATTGAGGTTGGCATTAAAGCGTATGGAGGTTTCGTAAGGTTTACTTGCTTCTTTCAATGCCTTATCTAAAATCATTTCACCATCATGACTAAAAGCGGTATGGCCTATGTCATGTACCATCCCGATGATTTTTGCTATATGAAAAAAGTTAAGGTTCACTTCATTTCCAAGTTGCCTGCTGACATGGCTTAAAACATACTCTGTCCCCAGACCAACTTCAACTGAGTGGCTATATCTATTACGTATGCTGTCTTTTGTTTTTTTAGAAAGGTACATCGGTATATCTTTCATACGTATAAAAATCTTATGTCCCACTATATGCATTTCGCACTCTTCTATGATGCTTTTATCTACTGCTTCTATCTCCTGCTCCTTTACACTTTTGACAGAGAAAGTAAATTGTCATACCAAACTTCTGTACACAGGCCCTCACTCTCTTCTATCTCTACATTTAGCCCTCTACGTGAGAGGTCACTTTTAACGATGTATTTCATAGGTATTTTTAATATCTTTACACAATACTCTTGTGCATACTGCGTATGAGAAAACCCTCTCAAACACCAGGCACTGTCTATTTCCATAATAGGGATAAGTAGTTTTTTATTCATTTATCGTCCTTCGTATAAGACTAGCATATAATTATTTGGTTACAAAAGGGTTTCAAGGGGGTACAGAAAAAAAGGAGAGGAAGAAGATTTATGAAAAAGAAGTGAGTGTCCCTACTTCCTTTTCATGATTATCAAACGTATTACGCTACTTTTTTGATTGCTTTTTTTGCAACTCTTTTTGCAACTTTTTTCTTTGTTGGAGATTTTTTCAATACAAGTTTTGTTACTTTTTTAGCAACTGACTTAGTGTTTTTCTTTTTAATCACTTTTTTCGCTACTGCTTTCTTAGTTGCTTTTGCAACAACACTTTTTACTACTTTTTTCTTAAGTACTTTTTTCTTAGATACTTTTTTGCTAGGTGCTTTCTTTTTGCTTACTGGTTTTTTAACTACTTTTGCCATGGTGACATCCTTTAATTTTATGTTATTAATTACTAATAGTAATATAATATAGGTATTGTATAGTTTTTATTCTATCTTGTCAAGTTTACAATGTTACCAATTACTATAATTTATGGTATTATGATGTAATTTGATTTACCAATAAAGAGATATTATGACATTTATAGAATTTAAAAAAACACTTCTAGACGCAGAAATAAGTCTGCCAAAATTTTCTAAACTAATCCAAGTCAGTGAAAAGAACATCCAGTCTTACAAAAAAAAGGGCGAAGTACCCAATGCCATAGCTGCCGTAGTTACATGTTTTTCAGCTATGCATGATCAAGGTCTTGATTATCGTACCATCATCTCAAGCTTAGAGCTAAAAGCCAAAACAAAAAAAGGTGCAGGTTTTGCAAAAAAAGAAAAGAAAGAGAGCAGCAGCATACAAGAAGAAAGCTAGGAGAGCCACCTGAACATAGGGGAACAAAACTCTATAAAGGGGGCACTCTATAATATATGAAGAATCAAAAACTTGATAGGTTCAGTGTGACTCTCCTAGATTTCTGTACACATTGTAAATAGTTTTGGTAACAAAAGGATAACCTTATCCCTATAGATATGTTATTAAAATGTTCTCAAAACTCTTTATGATTCGCCTATGAAACATTTAAAAGAAAACTACGTACTCGTCATTGCTACACTTGTTTTTATGCTTGTACTCGGACTACACTACCCTTTTTATAAAGCCATTATTCTCATGCTTGAATTTATCGTTATAACAGAAGTAGTGAAGATGATAGCAGAGTTTATAGAAAAAAAACGCTTACGCTTACGTTATGTATTGGATGTGTTTATTATCTTTCTCATACGTGATGTCATTATCTTAACCACGCAACCTAGTAAGCCTTACGAAGATATACTTTTTCTTCTATTGGTCATTTTAATATTTTTTATGTTTAGAGTTTTAGCAGTACAGTACTCTCCTACAAAATGGAAAAAAACAAAACCTGAATTAAAATGATAGGATAGACAAGCAACCAAGAACAAAAAGGGAAAAGATTGTTGGGGAAATAGTATTTAGGGAAACTAAATCTTGGTTGCTTGAGTGAAGTATAACAGTTCTCTAAAAATAGCATAAGGGCATTTTGAAAAACTTTTTTTTCTCAAAATGACTAGTTAGCGGAGCAAGTACCCTACACCCCACACAGGTTCAAAGTATGCTTTCACCCCTTCTGGGTCTATCTTCTTTTTTAGCCTATTCATCGCCACATTGATTGTTTTGTCATGAAAGTTTGCAGAGTCATCACCCCATACCTCATCACGTAGGAAATCTCTATCAAGAGGTTGATGCGGGTTCTTTACAAAGGTATGCAGCAATCTAAACTCAAGATTGGTCAAGTCTATGTTGGCTCCTTCTATCGTAAGTACTCGCTTAGTCATATCTAGTGTTAAGTCTTTATATTTTACTTTGGGTGTAGCAGTAACACCACTACGTCGTAACAACGCTTCCATACGCACTAACAACTCTTTACTCGAAAAAGGTTTGGTCATATAGTCATCCCCGCCTGAACGAAAGCCATCTACAAGGTCACTCTCTTTGTCTCTTGCCGTTAAAAACATCACAGGTATGTCATAGCCCAGTTCTCTCATTTGGGAGACAAACTCAGAGCCTTCGATACCTGGTAGGTTTCTATCTACTATCATAAGAGCTGGTGTTTCTTCTTCTAAAAACTGCTCTACATTTTGTGTAGATGTAAAGCCCATGACAGAGTAACCCTCCTTTTCAAGATGGTACTCAAGGAGTTCCAATATATCTGCTTCATCTTCAATGATAACGATTTCAATATCGTTTTTTTCTTTAGGTATTTGCATAGAGTATCATAGTATGCTTTGGTAACATTTTGATTACAAGATAAATGAGAGATAAATGTTGCTAAGTGTAGGAGAAAAAGAATCAGCAACCAAGAACAAAAAAGGGAAAGAATTGTCTATTAGGGGAAACTAAATCTTGGTTGCTTAAGTGAAGTATAGCATGTACGTCAAAACACGATAAGGGCATATTGAGAAAGTTTTTTTTCTCAATATGCCTAGTTACTATGAAGCAACAGCAAAACCTTTGATAACATAAAAAATAATAGCAGAGAGTATAGCCGCTGCAGGTACAGTAATGACCCATGCCGCCACAATCTTTTTAACCATACCACGCTTCACATAGTTCTCGCGTAGAGTACGTTTTAAACTTTTCACACGTTTTTTCTGAGCTTTATGTGCTTCTATGAGTTCTAGTTTTTTTGTAGGCTCATCATAAGGACATTCTTCAAGGTCAACCTTTAAGGCACGTTGCTTGTCCACTTCTAGTTGGAGCTTTTGCTGTTTTACATTCACTTCTTTGGAGTCTAGCCACTCACGTAAAAACCCTACCCCAAAGATGGCACCTACAGCGATGTGCGTAGACGAAACAGGTAAACCAAGCTGAGAAGCGATAACCACAGTAATAGACGCTGCCATCATGATGGAAAAGGCTCTCATTTGGTCGAGTTCTGTTATCTCGCTCCCTACAGTCTTGATGAGTCTAGGACCAAACAATGCAAGTCCGATAGAGATACCCAAACCACCTACAATCATAACCCATAAAGGAATAGCCGCTTTTTTTGCTACTTCTAAGTGAGTCAGTGCATCATACACAGCCGCCAAAGGGCCTACGGCATTGGCTACATCATTTGCCCCATGTGCAAAAGAAAGAAGAGCCGCTGCAAAAATAAGTGGGATAGTAAAAAGAAGGTTTATAGACGCTCTTTCATTTTTCATACCAATAATTCTTTTTGCAATACGAGGTTTCACGATTGTAAAAGTAATCCCCGCACCAATAGCTCCAAAGATAAGGGCTACAAGGATACCAGGTTTTTTAGTCTGAGGCAAAAAGGAAAGTACGTCTACAATAACAGGCCATACTTTTTTAAGCCCTTTAACCGTAAGGTACGTGATAAACGCAGCCGCCATCAATGCCACCAAAATAGGGACAATCTTTTTAGCTGCTGTAAGCTTGTCTTCTTTGTACATGATTTGAGATTTAATAACATACAAGAAAATAGCCGCAATCACACCACCAAGTACAGGAGATATAACCCATGAAGCCGCTATCTTACCCATAGTTCCCCATGAAACGATGGCAAACCCACCCGCAGCGATACCACCACCAAGCACACCACCAACGATGGAGTGTGTTGTTGACACTGGGGCTTTAAGCCATGTAGCAAGGTTAAGCCACATTGCCGCAGCCAAGAGTGCTGCTGACATCGCGTACACAAATATCATTGGGTCTCCACCAAAAGCAGCAGGGTCAATGATACCTTTTTTGATAGTTCCAACCACATCACCACCTGCTATCAACGCTCCAGCAGCTTCAAAAATAGAAGCGATGATAACAGCTCCACCTATAGTTAACGCACCAGACCCAACAGCAGGGCCTACGTTATTTGCTACATCATTTGCCCCAATGTTCATAGCCATATACGCACCAAACACAGCCGCGAGTACTAAAAACCCACCATGATACGTGTCACCAATGATGCTA